>Ga0207646_10000090_pt1 | contig 121922 bp, 125 predicted proteins | sample KBSK5502metaG_FD_184343 | JGI IMG/M metagenome (GOLD analysis project Ga0207646, IMG submission 184343) | Corn, switchgrass and miscanthus rhizosphere microbial communities from Kellogg Biological Station, Michigan, USA - KBS K5-50-2 metaG... | ecosystem: Host-associated > Plants > Roots >...
GATCAGCCATCCGGCCAGCGCCGGCACGGTCATGACCGCGGCGCCGACGACCGTCGCGCGCTGAAACGTGCTCAACGGATCGCCGCTGACCTTGACCAGCACGTTCCACGTCCCGTGGACGGCGGCCGCCGCGAGCGCAAGCGCGACGGCGGTCAGGATCACGCGCGGAATGTAGCAATGCCGCCGGCACGCCCTCGAACGCCGTGGGACAATCGATCCGGTTGGGGATGCCGGACAAGTACTTCGAGCCGCTGGTCGGGCTCGACACGTGGTTTCTCTACGCCGAGCGCCACGAGGCGCCGCTCCACATCGGCGCCACCTACATCTTCGAAGGCACGCCGCGCGTGAAGGGAGGCCGCGGAGCGCTCGGCCTGGCGCGCACCATCGAAGAGCGCCTCCACCTGGTGCCGCGGTACCGCCAGAAGCTCATGTGGCTTCCGGGCAACGTCGGCAACCCGGTGTGGGTCGACGACCCGGACTTTGATCTGTCCTTCCACGTGCGCCGGGCCGCGCTGCCCAGCCCCGGCGATGACGCGACTCTGCGCGACTACACCGCCCGTGTCTTCGCGCGGCCGCTCGACCTCGACAAGCCGCTGTGGGAGATGACGATCATCGAAGGCCTCACCGGAGGCAGGGTCGCCGTCGTCAACAAGGTCCACCACGCGATGGTCGACGGCATCTCGACGGTGGACCTCGCCACGCTTCTCCTCGACCCCGATCCCGAGCCCGCCAAATTCGGGCGCCCGAAGCGCTGGCGCCCGCGCCCCGCGCCCACACCTGGCGAGGTCTTGCGCGCCCGGCTCGAGAGCATCTCACCGCTGGACACCGGCAAGGGCCTTCTACGGTTTCGCCCGCAGCAGCTGCTGGAGACGATCGTGCGGTCGCCCTGGACGGGCAGCCTTCAGCTCGCGCTCGCGTGGCTGAGGCCAGGCGCGCCGCTTTTCTTCAATCGGCCGATCGGCCCGCACCGCCGCGTGCAGGCCGTGAAGGTGCCGCTGCAGTGGCTGAAAGACGTAAAGACCTCGTTCGGCGGGACGGTCAACGACGTCGTGCTGGCGGTCATCGCCGAGGGGATGTCGCGCTGGCTCTACGAACGCGGCGACTCGGTTCCCGAGTCGATGCGCATCTTCGCGCCTGTCAGCGTGCGCGACGACAGCCAGCGTTACAAGCTGGGCAACCTGGTCAGCGCGATGGTGGTCGAGGTGCCCCTCGCCCCGATGATGCCAAAGGATCGGGTCAATCTCGTCACGTCGACGACGGGAGATCTCAAGCGATCACGGGCCGCCGTCGCCGCGCATACGCTGACACAGCTCGCCAACTGGGCACCGGCCACCATCCAGGGCCTGGCGGGGCGCCTCATGACCTCGCAGATGCAGTGGTCACCGCAATCGGTCGTGAACATCGTCGCCACTAACATTCCGGGCCCGCAGTTTCCGTTTTACACCGGAGGCGCGGAGCTCATCGACATCTGGCCATTCGTGTCGATCTACCACTCGCTCGGGCTGAACATCGCGATCGTCTCGTATAACGGCAGCGTCTTCTTCGGCCTGCTCGCGGATCGCGACCTGGTGCCCGACCTCGCCGACTTCGCGCGGCACCTCGAGCAGTCGATCGCCGACTATCGCGACGCGGCCTCGGCCAAACCGGCCGCGGTCAGACGATCAAGGCGCGCGCCGAGGTCGCGCAAGCAGCCTGCCAAGAATGCGGTAGACCTCGGGGTTGACGACAAGGCCGTTGTGGCTTCCCCAAACGGAGATGGCCGGAATGTCCGGCCGAAGGCAGCTGCGAAAGTTCACGACGTCGTCTGACCGCGTGTAGATCGAGGTGGTCGGCACGGCGGGCGGCATCCGGAGCTCATGCGCGAAGCGCCCCTCGGAGTGAAAGCTACGGCCCCATCGGAGCTCGTTCGCCGTACGCACGACGCCCACGGCCACGTTGGTGAGCGCGGCGATGTCCATCTGGTCCGCGAAAGGCGCGCCCAGGCCGATAACCTGCTCGACCGCATCGGGCTCGCGTGAAGACACGACCTTGGAGAGAACTCCGCCCCGGCTGTGGCCGATGAGGCTGACCCGAGACCCGGACTGCTTGCGGATCGCGACCACGCGCGTGCGCAGGCTCGCGACCAGGTGCTCGGAGTGCTGGACGTTGAACTGGATGCCCGACAGGTGAGACGCGTAGCCGGTCCGCTGGAGCCAGTTGTGAAGGACGCGCAGCGACCAGTCGCCGGAGAGGAATCCGGGGACCAGCAGCACCGGCCGGCCGTCGCCGCGCTTCACGCCGCGCCCGCGCAGCACCGGATCGCGGAGCAGGGCCATCATCTCGCGGAGGGCGAGCGGATTCCAGAGCGGCATCGTCTGGGATGGTAGTTTGGTCAACCCATGGAGAAGACCGTGCTGGTGACCGGTGCCGGCACCGGGATCGGGCTGGCCAGCATCATCGAGCTCGCGCGCCGCGGCTTCAGCGCAGTAGGCGGGGTGCGCTCGGCGGCCAAGGCTCGCGCCGTCTCTCGAGCCGCGCGCACGGCCGGGGTGAAGGTGCGCACGGTCACGCTCGACGTCACCAACGCCGCCCAGTGCAAGCGGGTCATCGAAGAGCTCAAGCCCTACGGGCTCGTCAACAACGCGGGCGTGGCCGCGAGCGGCGCGATCGAGGACGTGAGCGACGACGACGCCAGGCTCGCGTTCGAGACCATGGTCCTCGCGCCGACGCGCCTGGCCCGGCTGGCGATCCCGCACATGCGCGAGCAGCAGGGAGGCCGCATCGTCAACATCTCGTCGATCTACGGCCTGATGACCACGCCGCTCACCGGTTGGTACCAGGCCGCGAAGCACGCGCTCGAGGCGCTGTCGGACGCGCTCCGCATCGAGGTGGCTTCGGCCGGTATCGCCGTCGTGCTGATCGAGCCCGGCGCGTTTCGCTCCAACATCTGGGAGAGCGCGAGCAACGAGCTGCAGCAGAGGCTCGACTCGGACTACTTCACCGCCTATCGCCGTCTCGAGGGCGGGATCAAGGCCAGCCAGCGGCTGATGGGCGACCCCATCGACGTCGCTCGCGTGATCGCCAGCGTGATGACGGCCAAGAGCCCCAAGCCGCGATACCTGGTCGGCTACGACGCGCGGGCGATCGACATCTACTCGAAGCTGCTGCCGACGGAGGTGCGCGACCGGCTGGCGCGGCTCACGCTCGGGCTGTAGTCATCAGGCGGTGTAGACGTTGGCGTCCGAGCCGACCTGGACCTTGATCGAGGCGAGCGGTGTGGGCGCCGGACCCGCGACCACGGCCGCCCCGCGCGACGGGTCGAACTCGGCGCCGTGGCAGGGACAGACGAACAGCTTCTGGCCGGTGTCGTAGCCCACCTGGCAGCCGGCGTGCGTGCAGACCGCATCGAAGGCCACCACGGCACCGCCGTTGAGCTGCACCGCGAGGGCCGGGTCGCCAGTGGCGGGATCGTTGAAGGGCAGGCTGCCCGCCGACTGCAGGTTGGCGAGCGAGCCGATCTTCGTGCCCGTCGGGGACGGTGACGCCGAAGGCGTCGCGCCGGGCGTCGCCGGGCCCGGGCTGGGCGACGGGGTGACCGCGGCCTGCGGCGTGGCCCGCGTACGCGGGAGCACGGACAGGATCCAGACGATGGCGACGGCCGCGGCCCCGGCCTGCACCATAAGGCGCCTGCGGCCCGGATCGAAGGCGGAGGCCCTCCCGGCGGTGCCCTCGGTGAAGCCGAGTTCCTTGAGTAGATATGGGCTGGCTGTATAGACGCCCTGGTCGCCGACCAGGGCGAGGGTGATCCAGGCGACCGTGTAGATGCCGTCCGAACCAAGGAAGTACGGCTGCACGGTCCAGCTCGCGGTCAAAAAGAGGATGAAGTTGACGAGCGCGCCGGCGGCCGCGGCCCAACGGGTGGCCATGCCCAGCACCACCGCCACTCCGATCAGAAGCTCCGCCGCTATCACCCCGACACCGGCCAGCTGGGGCGCGGGCAGCGCGATCGACTCGATCAGGAAGCCGATCGGCGAGTGGGCGGCGAAGGCCTGGAGCTGGGTGCCCATGTAGGTCGACGCGCCGGGGCGGAGAAAGCCTGGATCGGCGATCTTCTGCAGCCCGGCGTAGACAAAGGTGACGCCGAGGAAGAAGCGCAGCGGGAGCGTGCCGTAGGCCAGGCGGCGGTCAGGCGGAGGCGCCTTCGCCTCCCCCTCGAGGCGTAAGGCCTTCTTTTTCGGCACCACCGGACGGTACACGTTTCCCGCTCCCCAGGTCCCCGAGCGCAGTTTACATACTGTATGTTCATTATGTGACAGTGCACGCCGGGCATGCAGTTCGGGCGGCTCGGACCCGGGCCGCCATCTTGGCCGCGGCTCGAAACCTGGTGGGGGCCTCCGCCGACCCGCCCACCGTCGGCGCGGTGGCCGGCCGGGCCGGCGTTTCGCGCCTGAGCGTGTATCACCACTTCGGCTCGCACGCGGGGCTGCTCAGCGCACTCGCCGCCGAGTCCCGCCCCGCGAGCCTTGCCCTGGGGACCGATTCCAGCGCTGCCGAGCAGCTTCGCGACCGCATCCGAGCCACGTGCGAGCGGTGGGCAACCGATCCGGCCCTTTTCCGCAGGCTGCCCGCCGCCACCGAGCCCGCGACACCCGACGAGAGCCACGCACTCGCCGAGCGGCTGGCGGCGCAGGATCAGCTGCGGCCCGGCTGCTCGCTCCGAGAGGCCGAGGACGTGATCCGCCTCGTCACCTCCTTCGCGGCCTTCGACGGGCTGCACCAGGACGGCCGCCGGTCGGTGGCCGCGACGGCCGAAATCCTCGTCCGGATGGCGGGCTCGATCCTCGCCGCTCCGGCGGCATACCCCTGGTAGGCTTGACGCAATGCGGCATAAAGTCGTCGACCTCGACGGTCCTGTCCACTACATCGACTTCGGAGGCGAGGGCAGCCCGCTGTTGATGGTCCATGGGCTTGGCGGCAACGCCCTCAACTGGATGGCGGTCGGTCCGGAGCTTGCCAAGCAATATCACGCGCTGGCCATCGACCTCGCCGGGTTCGGCCAGACTCCCCTCTTCAAGCGGTTGGCCGCGGTCGGCGCGAACGCGGACCTGGTCCGCCACTTCATCGACCAGGTCTTCGACGAGCCGGTGACGCTGATGGGCAACTCGATGGGCGGCCACATCTCGATCCTGGTCGCGGCCGACCACCCCGAGAAGGTCGACCGCCTCGTGCTGGTCGACCCCGCGGTGCCGGGCGTGCACGTGCGCCGTCCCGAGCCGGCGATGCTCGGTGTGATGGCCGCCCTGTCGGTGCCTGGCCTGGCCGAGATCCTCCTCGACCGGCGGGCCAGGATGCTCGGACCTGAGGGGCTCGTCAAAGAGACGCTGGCCGTGGTCTGCGCTGACCCGTCGCGCGTGAGCGCTGAGGTTGTCGAGGCTCACGTGCGCCTGACTTCCGAGCGCGCCAACCTCGGCGGCCAGAACTACCGAGCGCTGCTCCAGGCGACGCGGTCCGTCGGCCTACGTATGGCCGACCCGCGCTTCTGGCTGCGGGCGAGGCAGGTCAAAGCGCCGACCCTCGTGATTCACGGAGAGCTGGACCAGGTGATCCCACTGGCCGCGGCGCGCGAGCTCGTCGCGCGCGTTCCAGGCTGGACGCTCGAAGTCATCGATGGCGTCGGCCATGTCCCGATGATGGAAGTGCCAGAAGTCTTTATAAGCGTTTTCAGCCGTTGGATGACGTATAGAATCGCACCCGCACCCGCCGCGACCCCTTAACGGAGCAGCACCCAACACACACTCACGTGGCAACAGCCTCCGAACCCCCACATCTGAGAAGGCGGACCCGCTGGGAGGAGATCGCGTCCTCCGTCCTCCCCGACCTGCACCACATGGGTCGCTGGGACCCTGTTCCTCCGATGTGGCTCGAGGGCCGGATCTACATCGAGTACCTCCGCCTCATCCGCGACCCCGTCTATCGCGGTGTCGAGGTGCCTCCCGGCCTCGGCCGGCCGGTCATCTTGATCCCAGGTTTTCTCGCCGGCGACTGGACGCTGCGCACGCCCTTTCAGTGGCTGCGGCGCATGGGCTACCAGTCGCGGATGGCCGGCGTCGCCTTCAACGTCATGTATTCCGAGGTCATGCTGCGACCGCTGATCGATTCGCTCACGGCGCTCCACAAACGAACCGCGTCGCGCGTGTCGCTGGTGGGCCACAGCCGCGGTGGTGTGCTCGCCACGGTGCTCGCGCACCGCAAGCCGGAGCTGGTCGAGCAGGTCATCACGCTCGGCTCGCCGCTCAACGACCCGTTCGACGTCCACCCCCTGACCATGGCCGGAGTTCGGGCCGCCCACCTCTACAACGTCGTCCGCTACGGCCACCCGGCCTCGGTGGAGATGCGCTTCCTGCGCGACCTCGCCGCCCCGCCCAAGGTGCCCACCACGTCGATCTACTCGCGCTCCGACGGCGTCGTGAACTGGAAGGCGTGCCTGCGGGGCGACATCAATGCGATCGAGGTCAAGGGGAGCCACGTCGGCCTGGCGCTCAACCCCGAGGTCTACCGCATCCTCGCGCACCTGCTCCCCGCCCCCTGGAGAGTCCACTAGCCCGTACGATCAACGCGTACGCGGGAGCCACGGGCATTCCGGGCTGAGAGGGCGCCGCCCAAGGGGTAGAGCGCCGACCGCATGAACCTGAACTGGGTAATGCCAGCGGAGGGAGGCGCCATGGGTGACGTATCGGCACCGGCCGTCAGCGCCGACGCTTTCGGCCAGGTGGAGATCCGCGGCATCGAGCCGGTCCCGGCCGCGGAGCGACATGGAGCGCCCCGCGAGCTCGCCTTCTTGTGGGCGGGCGCGTTCGTCAACTACGCGAGCCTCTTCACCGCGAGCCTGCTGACGACCTACTACGGCCTGGGAGTCTGGGACGGCCTGGCCGCGACGGTCCTGGGCACGCTCGCGGCGGCGGTGATCCTCGGCCTGCTCAGCAATACCGGACCGCGTTCAGGGCTGCCGCAGATCATCTTCACCCGCGGCATCTTCGGGCGGCGGGGGTCCTATCTCGGCGCGGCGCTCACGCTCTTCCTCGCCGTCGGGTGGTTCGCCGTCGACTGCGTGATCGCCGCCCAGGCGGGGGCGCAGCTGTTCGGCGGCGGTAATCGCATCGTCACGTTCGCCCTGGTGATCCTGATCGCGGCGGTCAGCGTCGCGGTCGCGGTGTTCGGCCACCAGACGATCAAGGTGCTGGAGAAGTGGGGCGCGCTCATCTTCGCCGCGCTGTCGGTCGCGCTCTTCCTGTTCCTCGCGCCGCACTTCCACTGGGGCCAGGGCCCATCCGCGTCGGGCGCGGACTACCCGGCCGCCTTCGTGCTGGGGTTCATGACCTGCTTCGCGCTGGTCGCATCCTGGTACCCGTTCGCGAGCGATTACTCGCGCTACCTCCCCGCGTCGAGCTCGACGCGCGCCGTCACGCTGTGGCCGGTCCTGGGCATCGCGGCGCCGATGATCCTGCTCGGGCTGTTCGGCCTTCTCCTCCCCACCATCGACTCGCAGCTCGCCGCCCAGCAAGGTGTGCTGGCGGTGATCAGCGCGCACGCGCCGGGCTGGGTGGCGGTGCCGTTCTTCCTCTTCGTGGTGGTCGGGGAGATCTGGGCCAACTACCTCGACGTGTACACCGCGGGTCTCGTCCTGCTGACGATGGGCGTGCGGGTGGAGCGTTGGCAGAGCGCGCTCGGCTGCGGGATCCTCGGCACCTTGCTCGCGGCCTACGCGGTGCTTGTCACCGATTTTCACGCGGCGTATGAGGACTTCTTGATCCTCACGTACCTGTGGGCGCCGGCGTGGGCGGCGGTGGTGCTGTTGAGCGTATTCGTCTTCGAGGGCCAGGCTCGGCCGCGGCTGGCGATCGCCGCGTGGCTCGCCGGCACGACGCTCAGCCTCGTCTTCGTCAACTACGAGAACCTGTTCGGCAACGTGGTCTCGCGCCCGTCCTTCTTCAATGACACCTTGATCGCGGCCCTGCACGGCGCGGACGTCAGCGGGCTCGTCAGCGTGGTCGTGGCCGCCGGGGTCTACTGGTTCGGACGGAGGATGCAAGCCGCGTGAAGCTGCCGATCGCGCTCACGATCGCGGGCTCGGACTCGGGCGGCGGCGCCGGCATCCAGGCCGACCTGAAGACGTTCGCGGCGCTCGGAGTGCACGGAACGTCGGCCATCACCGCAATCACCGCGCAGAACACGGTCGACGTGACGGACGTGTTCGAGCTTCCGCCCCGGCTCGTCCGAGCACAGATCGACGCCGTCGTGAGCGACCTCGGCGTGGACGCCGCCAAGACGGGGATGCTCTCCTCCGCTGAGATCATCGAGGCCGTTGCCGCCGCGGTCGAGGCGCACGCCATCACGACGCTGGTGGTCGATCCGGTGATGGTCGCCAAGGGCGGCGCAAGGCTGCTTCGCGACGACGCCGTCGGCGCCCTGCGCTCACGCCTGCTGCCGCTCGCCGCGGTCCTCACGCCCAACATTCCGGAGGCGGAGGTGCTGCTCGGCCATCCGGTCAGGAGCCTCGACGAGAGGCGCGAGGCCGCGCGCGAGCTGCTTGCGCTCGGGCCGCGCGCCGTGGTCGTGAAGGGTGGCCACGCGGAGGGTGCCGCGGTCGACGTCTACTGGGACGGAAGCGAGCTGGTCGAGCTGATCGCGGACCGTATCGAAACAGCCAACACTCACGGCAGCGGCTGCGTTTTCTCCGCGGCCATCGCCGCCCGCCTCGCCGCCGGCCGCCAGGCCGTCGACGCTGTCCGCGACGCCAAGCAGTTCATCACCAACGCCATCGAGTTCTCGCTCGAGCTCGGGCATGGCCACGGCCCCGTGAATCCGATGTTCGGTGGCAGCGCGTAGTGGGGGCCCAACGCAACCTTCCCGGCAGGCCGCCGTTTAAGCTGTGACGATGCCACGGGCCAGGAAGCCGCGAGCGGGAGCCACCCCCGACGAATCGGCCGCCGCGCCCGCCGCGGACACCTCGCCGGAAGACGAGGAAGCCGCCTCCCCCAGGCCTTCACAGCTGGACCAGATCCGGGCGGCGATGGCCGAGCCACCCGCCTCCGCGAAGGAGCTGGACGAGCTGCCCGCACCCGAGGCCGAGGCGCCCGCCGAGCTGCCCGCGCCCGCGGGCGACGAGCCGCCTGAGCTCGAAAGCCATGTCGAGGAGGCTCCGGCGGCTGAAGCCCCGGAGCCGGACGTCGCCGCGGCCGCTTCAGAACCTGCGGTGGGCACCGAGCCCGCGACGTCGCCCTGGGTACCGCCGCCAAGCCAGCCGCCGGCCGCCATGCGCCCCAGCTCGACCGCGGCAGCAGCTCCGCGCTCGGGATCCAGCCTCGCCGTCGGGATCGTGCTCGTGGTCGTCGGGCTCTTCTTCCTTGTGATGAGGCTGTTCAACATCGACCTCAGCAGCTACGGCTGGCCGCTCTACGTGATCATTCCGGGCCTGACCCTGCTGGTGGTCGGCTTCGTCAGCCTGGGCAGCGGCGGCACCATCCCGGGCGGGATCATCACCATGACCGGCCTGGTGCTCGCGTATCAGAACAGCACGGGCGATTGGGCCAGCTGGTCGTATGCGTGGGCGCTCGTGATCCCCTTCGGCGTGGGCGTCGGCGTGCTGCTGCAGGGGCTCCGCGACCGGGACCCGAGGCAGCTCAAGCAGGCACGCACCCTCATGTTCTGGGGAGTGCTGATCTTCATGATCGGGTTCGTCCTGTTCGAGTCGATCCTCAACATCAGCGGCATCGACTACGGGATCTTCGGCCGGGCGGCGCTCCCCGTCCTGCTGATCGTGATCGGCGTGACCCTCCTGGCACGAAGCTTCCAGCGCGGCCGGAGCGTCTGACCTAAAGCTGGAGAGCGGCCACCCGGGCCGCGAGCTGGTCTCGCGTCATCTGGTAGGCCTTGCCCACACGGTGCTGGCGAAAGCCGAGCTGGTGGTTGATGGCCAGCATCGGCTCGTTCGACCCCGCGTTATAGGTCGAGACCCATCGAGCCTCCGGATGGAGCTCGCGGACGTGCTGGAGCATGGCGGCCTTGATCCACTTGCCGATGCCCCGTCCGCGGGCGTCCGGCCTCACTCCCGTGAACCGCTGGTCGACGACCTGCGGCGCGTGGGCGGACCATGCAACCTCTGTCAACCCCGACATGGACCCGTCCGGCTCGCGTGTCATCACCGAGTGCGACTGCTCCTGCACCGCAGCCATCCGCTCGTACCACTCGCGGACTTGCGGAGGCGTGACCACGCTCTCGCCCCTGTCGAGCTCCTCGAATGGGACGCTGTTCAGCAACATCGAGAGCTGGGTCGAGTACTCGTCCCACATCGCCTCGGGTAGGGGGTCGGCGTAAAACTCGAGCGTCGTTTGGGGAGACCTGGCGGCACCTTCGGCAACCCAGCGATCAACCATCGCCCAGTCCACGTCGGCGAGCTGAAGGCGGTTCTCGACATCGTTGAACCTGGCCTCGGCGCCGAGCCAGCGGAGAAAGGCATGGCCGGAGTCCTCGTCGGTGTCAAGGGTGAGGACCCTGCAGCCGCGGCGATCCATCAGCTCGAGCACCAGGGGCAGCCAGGAGCGCCCGATTCCCTGCCGGCGATGCTCCCGCCGCACGGCGCAAGACGCCGACATCAGGTGGCGATTCTGGTCATAGCCTGGAGCGCCCGGCTTGATCGTGCTGCAGCCGAACCAGCTCAGCATCTGGTCATCGCGCGCGATCTCGTAGCGATAGAAGATCTCGAAGTTGCGACCCCTGCGCAGGATCCTCTCCTCGACCTCGTCCGGCAGGATCGGGTCGTCGGGGCGAGTCTCGACATGCCGCGCCGTGCGGAACGCGTGATAGCGCCGCCAGAAATCGGCAGAAGCGGAATTCACGTCGACGAGCGCAGGTACCAGATCCTTGACCATGTCCGAATCCCATCCTCCCACACCGCCTGCCGGGGGCCGGCGGTTCAAGGTCGGCGTCACGATCCATCCGCAGCAGTGCACCATCGCCGAGCTGCGCAACGCGTGGCGGCGCGTCGACGAGCTCGGCGTGGACAGCATCTGGTTCTGGGATCACTTCTATCCCCTGTACGGGAATCCGGAAGGCAATCAGTTCGAGTGCTGGTCGCTGCTCGCCGCGGTCGCGATGGACACCCACGCGCCGCAGATCGGACCGATGGTGAGCGCGATCGGCTACCGCAACCCCGACCTCATCGCGTACATGGCCGGCACGATCGACCAGCTGTCGGGCGGGCGTTTCGTCCTGGGCCTCGGCGCGGGCTGGTTCGAGCGCGACTACCGCGAGTACGGCTACGAGTTCGGCGAGGTGCGGGATAGGCTGCGCATGCTCAGGCAAGCGGTGCCACGGATCAAGGCGCGAATCGCCAAGCTCAAGCCTGGGCCGGCAGGCCCGATGCCGATCCTGATCGGTGGCGCGGGCGAGAAGGTCACGCTGCGCATCGTCGCCGAGCACGCGCAGATGTGGAACGCGCTGGGCACACCGGGCGAGTACGCGCGCAAGTCGCGGATCCTGGACGAGTACTGCCGTCAGATCGGGCGCGACCCGAAGGAGATCGAGCGGACCGCCAACGTGAGCGTGAGCGGGCCGAAGGAGATCGATGCTTGGCTCGAGGCGGGGCTTCAGCATTTCGTGCTGAGGCTGGCCAAGCCGTTCGACACCAAGCCGCTGGAGCGGGTTCTTAAGGCGTCACGCGGGTCTTAGCGGCAGCGTTTCGGCGTCCAGCGCCTGCTTCTGCCAGCCCCGCATAGTTCGCAGCAGGGACGCCGTCGGGACTCCGAACGCGTTGCGGATCACGCCGTCGTAGTAGGTGAAGCCGATCAGTCGGTGCCACCAGCTCCGGCGCGTCGGCGTGAGCGCCCTGTTCAACCTGTAGAGGACCACGTTCGGCCTCACCTTCGGGTCCTGCCACTCGTCCGACTCGGGCATCTTCATCCCGCTGAAGGCGCCGATCCGGGCGCCTGTGAACTCGGTCACGTGGACCCAGCGAACGGCCTTCAGCCTGCCGCCGGCGCCGAGACGAAAACCCTCGCGCGTGAGCGTGAGCTGTTCGCCCATGTTTTGAACTGCCGTGAAGTAGAAGGCGTTCAGGGCCACCATCAGCAGCACGACGAACGGCGCGACCCATGGGTAAGCCCGGTCCGCGAAGATGGCCAGGCCCATCGCCGGCACGAAGGCCAGCCACCCGGCCAGCCGCAATGCCGCTACGCCGCGGGGGAGCGATGGTGCGCTGAGCACGACCTCGCCCTCGGGCCTGGGCATCAGGGCCGCCTCGTCGAGCGGGCGGTGCCGCCAGGCCTCTCGCGCGCGGATCGCCGTCGCGGTCGTGCCTCCGACACCGACGACGTAAATCGTGAACATCGCGATCGTCAGGACCAGCAGAACCGCGTTCGAGCTCACGGCCGGATTCTAGAAGGCACAAGGCTGCGGGTGGCCTTTTGTTGCTGGGCCACTAACCAAATTCTCAGCAGCCGCCTAGGATGACCGTCACCACACCCTCTTCGCGGCGCGAGCCTCCGTCCGAAATGGATGGGGGCTCGCTCTTTAGTGGTCGCGAATTCGGCCCGTTCTTAGGCGGCCTTGACCGCGTTCACCAGCTTGGTCAGGGAGTCCTTCGCGTCGCCGAAGAACATGATCGTCTTCGGGTCGTAGAGCAGGTCGTTGTCGATGCCGGCGAAGCCCGGCCGCATCGACCGCTTCATGAACACGATGTTCTTCGCCTGGTCCGCGTTCAGGATCGGCATGCCGTAGATCGGACTGCCGGGCGAGGAGCGCGCGGCGGGATTCACCACGTCGTTGGCCCCGACGACGAGAGCCACGTCCGCGTCCTTGAACTCATCGTTGATCTCGTCCATCTCCTTGAGCTGCTCGTAAGGAACGTTGGCCTCGGCCAGGAGCACATTCATGTGCCCCGGCATGCGGCCCGCGACGGGATGGATCGCGTAGCTCACCTCCACCCCGCGCTTCTCGAGCAGCTCGGCCAGCTCGCGCACGGCGTGCTGCGCCTGCGCCACAGCCAGCCCGTAGCCGGGCACGATGATCACCCGGCGCGAGTAGGCGAGCAGCGTCGCCAGGTCCTCGGCCGACCCCGCGCGGACCGATCGTCCTTCCTTGCCGGCCGCCGCGGCGGGACCTGTCTTGACCTGCCCGAACGCGCCGAACAGGACGTTGCCGAGCGACCGCCCCATGGCGTCGCTCATCAGCTTCGTCAGCAAGCTGCCTGAGGCGCCGACCAGCGTCCCCGCGACGATGAGCGCGAAGTTGTTGAGCGTGAAACCGCTGGCCGCGACGGCGAGCCCGGTGAACGCGTTGAGCAGCGAGATGACCACCGGCATGTCGGCGCCGCCGATCGGGAGCACGAACGCCACCCCGAGCACCAGCGCCAGCACCATCAGCGCGATGAACGAGAACGGGACCGACGCGACCGCGAGCACCGCGATGACGAACCCCAGGATGGCGACCCCGATCAGGCCGTTCACCAGCTGCTGGCCGGGATACGTGATCGGTGTGCCGGTCATCAGCTCCTGCAGCTTCGCGAACGCGATCATGCTGCCCGCGAAAGAGATCGAGCCGATGACGATGCTGAAGACGCTCGGCAGCGCCTGGGAGAGGGCCGGGTGCGCACCAAAGGTGAGCAGCTCGGACACCGCCACCAGCGCCGCGGCGCCGCCGCCCACGCCGTTGAACAGGGCGACCATCTGCGGGATGGCGGTCATCTTCACCATCCGTGCGCCGAACGTGCCCACCACCGCGCCGATGACGACGCCGATCCCGATGATGACCAGCCCCGCCCTGGTGAAGTGGAGGAGCGGAATCGTGGCGCCGAGGGCGATCACCATCCCGGCCGCAGCCGTGAAGTTGCCGTTGCGCGCACCCTTGGGCGAGCTGAGCTGCCTGAGACCGAGGATGAACAGCACGGCCGCGACGAGGTAGGCGAGCGCTATGAGGAGATTCACTTACTGGTGGGGGGCTTGGCCGCCTGGCGGCCCTTGAACATCTCGAGCATCCGGTCGGTGACCACGAACCCGCCGACCACGTTGGTGGTCGCGAGGATGACTGCGACCAGGCCGAGCGCGATGGTGAGCGGTGAGTTCGCCCCGGCCGCGATCCAGATCGCGCCGACCAGGATGATGCCGTGGATGGCGTTGGTCCCCGACATGAGCGGCGTGTGGAGGATGGTCGGCACTTTGGAGATGACCTCGATCCCGACGAAGATCGCCAGGATGAAAAACGTGAACTCGTTCAGGAGCTCGTTGTTCATGAGGCTGCCGCGAGGAGCTGCTTCGCGCGCTCGCTGACGATCTCGCCCCCGTGCGTGACGCAGCTGCCCTTGGTGATCTCGTCTTCGAAGTCGAGGTTGATGGCTCCGTCCTTGACGAGGTGCAGCAGCAGGTTCGCGACGTTGCGCGCGTAGAGCTGGCTCGTGTGAAGCGGCATGGTCGAAGGCACGTTGCGTGTGCCCATGATCATCACGCCGTCGACGTCGACGTCCTCACCGGCCTGCGTGAGCTCGACGTTGCCACCCGACTCCGCGGCCAGGTCGACGATCACCGAGCCGGGCCGCATACCTCTCACCATGTCCGCGGTCACGAGGAGCGGCGCACGGCGGCCGGGCACGGCGGCGGTCGTGATCACCACGTCGGATTTGGCGATGTGCTCGCCGATCAGCTCGCGCTGCTTGCGCAGGAAGTCCTCCGACTGCTCGCGGGCGTATCCGCCCTCGCCCTCCTGCGCCTCGAGGGGCAGCTCGATGAAGGTGGCTCCGAGCGACTGCACCTCCTCCTTCACCGCGGGCCTGACGTCGTAAGCGGAGACGACGGCGCCGAGGCGCCGCGCGGTGGCGATGGCCTGGAGCCCCGCCACCCCGGCGCCCATCACCAGCACGCGGGCCGGTGCCACTGTGCCGGCGGCGGTCATCATCATCGGGAAGAACTTGCCGAGCCGGCCGGCGGCCATCAGGACGGCCTTGTAGCCGGAGGCCGAGGCCTGCGAAGAGAGGGCGTCCATCGACTGCGCCCGGGAGATGCGCGGCACCAGCTCGAGGCTGAAGGCGGTCACGTACTGGGCGGCCAGCGCGCGCACGATGCCGGCCTGGGTGGCCGGCTGGAGGAAGCTGATCAGGACCGCTCCACGATTGAGCAGCTTGACCTCGTCGACGTCGGGCGGCTGGACCTTGAGCACCGCGTCGGCGTCCTTCAGGAGCTCGGCGGCGCCGGCCACCACGCTGACGGCGGCGGCCTCGTAAGCCTGGTCGGTCAGGTAGGCCGACAGCCCGGCGCCCGACTGGATGCTCACCTGGAGCCCGGCCGAGATCAGCTTGGCGGCGGTGTCGGGAACGAGGGCGACGCGCCGCTCGCCGGCGGCCGTCTCCTTGGGAATCGCAACTTTCACCGCCTAGGGACTGTAGCGGAACGACGGATTGGACAAGCAGCGTCAATGAGACGCGTAGACTTCTTGATCCGCCACCCGATCAATGACCGATCCCATCATCAACGACCTCACCATTCAGGCCGCCACCGTCAACGGATCCGGAAGCCAGACGGCGAACCTTGTGCTTACCCGGGCGATTTTCAAGATGGGAATCCCGGTGGCCCCGAAGAACGTCTTCCCCTCCAACATCGAGGGCCTGCCCACGTGGTACCAGCTCAGGGTCACGCCCGAGGGCCACATGGCGCGCTCCGATCGGGTCGACATCCTGGTCGCCTTCAACGCCGCGACCTGGCGGGAAGACCTGCGCACGGTGCGCCCCGGCGGCGTGGTGATCCATGAGGAGTCCTACTCGACCGCTGACGCCCGCACGGACGTCATCTACTACGGGGTGCCCTTCTCCAAGCTCGCGAAGGCGAAGATCCCGAGCGAGACATTGCGCAAGCAGCTGGCGAACATGATCTACGTCGGCGTGGTCGCCGGCGTGCTGGGCATCCCCTGGGAGGCGCTCGAGCATGGCGTCAGGCGACAGTTCCTCTCCAAGCCCAAGGCGGTCCAGGTCAACCTCGACGCGATCAAGGTCGGGCTCGACCACTGGCAGGACAACTTCTCCAAGCAGGACGCGTACCGGCTCGAGCCGATGACCGGGGCGGTCGAGGGCAAGGTGCTGGTGGAGGGCAACCAGGCTGCGGCGCTTGGCGCACTGATGGGCGGCGTGACCGTGGCCGCCTGGTATCCGATCACCCCTTCCTCCTCACTGTGCGAGTACCTGATCGCGTACGCGGACCGCTTCCGCATCGACCCCAAGACCGGCGAGAAGCGGATCGCGGTGGTCCAGGCCGAGGACGAGCTGGCCGCCGTGGGCATGGCGATCGGCGCCGCGTGGGCCGGCGCTCGCGCGATGACGTCGACCTCGGGCCCGGGCATCTCGCTGATGGCGGAGTTCGCGGGCCTCGCCTACTACGCCGAGGTGCCGGTGGTCATCTTCGACATCCAGCGCATCGGCCCGTCGACCGGCCTGCCGACGCGCACCTCGCAGGCCGACCTCGCCTTCGCCTACACCCTCTCTCACGGTGACACCAAGCACCTCGTGCTCCTCCCCGGCACGGTCGAGGAGTGCTACGAGTTCGGTCGCGACGCCTTCGACTACGCCGACCGGTTCCAGACCCCGGTGTTCGTGCTCTCCGACCTCGACCTGGGCATGAACCTGTGGATGACCCCCGCCTTCCAGTACCCCGAGAAGCCGTTCGACCGCGGCAAGGTGCTTTCGAAGGAAGACCTCGAACGGCTGGCCGGCGAGTGGGGGCGCTATCAGGACGTCGATGGCGACGGGGTGACGTACAGGACGCTGCCCGGAACCGACCATCCGGCGGCCGGGTACTTCACCCGCGGCTCCGGCCACGACGAGCACGCGCGCTACACGGAGAACGCGGAAGCGTACGCGCGCAACATGGATCGGTTGAACCGCAAGTTCGAGACGGCGCGCAAGGCGATGCCGGCCCCGGTCGTGGACGAGAGCGCGAAGTCGGCGGTCGGGCTGGTCGCGTTCGGCTCGACGCATGTAGCGGTCGTCGAGGCCCGCCAGCGGCTGGCCGAGAGCGGCCGCACCGTGGACTACATGCGCATCCGCGCGCTACCCCTGTCGCCCGAGGTCGCCGAGTTCGTCCGCCGGCACGAGCGCGTGTACATCATCGAGCAGAACCGGGACGGCCAGATGTTCGACCTGATCCGGCTCGCGCTGCCGTCCGACCTCATCGACCGCGTCCATTCGATCCGGCATTACGACGGCCAGCCGATCCCCGCCGACGCGATCATCGAACCCCTGATGGAAACGGAGGCCGTACCCGTATGAGCGCAACGTTGAACCGAGTCGGGCTCCCCCGCGACGCCTACAAGGGCGCCGCGACGACGCTCTGCGCCGGCTGCGGCCACAACTCGATCACCAACCACATGATCAAGGCGCTCTACGAGCTCGGAGTCGAGCCGCACATGCTCGCCAAGATGTCGGGCATCGGCTGCTCGTCGAAGACACCGGCTTACTTCGTCGAGTCGGCCCACGGCTTCAACGGAGTCCACGGCCGGATGCCGGCGTTGACCACCGGCGCCCAGATGGCCAACCGCCGGCTGATCATGCTCGGCGTCTCAGGCGACGGCGACACCGCGTCAATCGGGCTAGGGCAGTTCATGCACATGATCCGCCGCAACATCGACTGCACCTACATCATCGAAGACAACGGCACGTACGGCCTGACCAAGGGCCAGTTCTCGGCCACGGCCGACCTCGGTTCGGTGCAGAAGAAAGGCGCCGTAAACACCTTCCAGCCCATCGACCCGTGCGCGGTCGCGCTCACGCTGGGCTGCTCGTTCGTCGCCCGCTCCTTCAGTGGCGACGGCAAGCAGGTCGTGCCCCTCATCAAGGCCGCCATCGCGCACCGGGGCACCGCGGTGCTGGACATCATCTCCCCCTGCGTCACCTTCAACGACCACGACGGCTCGACCAAGAGCTACAGCTGGGTCAAGGACCACGAGGAGTCGATCGCCGACGTTTCCTTCATCCCCTTCTTCGAAGAGGTCCATGTCGACTACGAGCCGGGCACGGTCCGCGACGTGCAGCTGCACGACGGGTCGCACATCCTGCTCAAGAAGCTGGGCGAGGACCACGACCCGAAGGACCGCCGCGCCGCGCTGCGGGTCATCGAGGAGGGCCGGGCCGCGGGTCACCTGGTGACCGGGCTGCTGTACGTCGATCCGGACAGCGTCGACTTCGCGACGACCGAGCAGATCCCGGCGACGGCGCTGAAGGACCTGTCGGAAGATGATCTCCGCCTGACGCCCGAGCAGTTCGGCCAGTTCATGTCGGAGTTCGCCTGATCCCCACCGCCGCTCGAGACGATCTCGCGCGCGGCACGCGCCTGGTCGCGCGCAAAGACCCCGCGATGGCACGTTTGATCAAGGCGGCCGGGAAGATCGAGCTTCGTCCACCGCAAGAAGACCACTTCGCGGCGCTGGTCCGCTCGATCATGTACCAGCAGCTCGCGGGCAGCGCCGCGCTCGCCATCCACACGCGTTTTCTCGGCCTGTTCCCAGGCGGGCTTTCGCCCGCGGCGGTGCTGGCACTCCAGGACGGCACGATGAGGTCGGTCGGTGTCAGCGGCGCGAAGCAGGCCGCGATCACCGACCTCGCGCGCAAGGTCAGCGACGGGACCGTGCCGCTGGACGATGCGGAGTCGCTCTCGGACGACAATCTGGTCGCCCGCCTGGTTCAAGTCCGCGGGATCGGGCCCTGGACGGCGGAGATGTTCCTGATCTTCCAGCTGCGCCGCCTCGACGTCTGGCCCGTGGACGACTACGGCGTGCGCAAGGGGTGGGCGCAGGCTCACCGCCTCAAGGAGCCGCCCACTCCGCGCGCGCTTCAGGCCGAGGGCGACAAGTTCCGCCCGTACCGATCCGTCGCCGCCTGGTACTGCTGGCGCGCGGTCGACACCATCATCCCGGACCGGTGAACCTGCCCTCGTCTCCGGACGCGCTCAAGGACGCGAGCTGGGACGACATCCGGCCCTACTACGAAGAGCTCGCGGAGCGACCGCTGGACCGGGAGCGCGTGGAGGAGTGGCTGGCCGACTGGTCGCGGCTCGACTCCATCGTCTCAGAGGCTTCGGCGCTTGCGAACTTCGCCTACACGTGCGACACGGCGGACCCGGCCCGCGAAGCCGCCCAGCTGAGGTTCGGGGCCGAGATCGGCCCGAAGGCGCAGGAGCAGCGTGCGAGGCTGCAGAAGCGTCTCGTCGACCTTGATTACGTACGGCCGGGCCTGGAGGCGGTGGTGCAGCGATTCCGCAACCAGGCGGACCTGTTTCGCGAGGCGAACGTGCCTCTGCTCGCCGACCTGTCGCGGCTGGTCACCGAATGGTCGAAGGCGATCGGCGCGCTGACGGTCGAGTGGGACGGCCAGGAGAAGACGCCGGCGCAGCTGATGCCGTTCTTGGAATCACCCGAACGCGCCATACGCGAGCGGGCGTTCAGGCTTCGGGCCCAGGCCTACGTGCTGCAGCGCGAGCGGCTCGCCGGCATCTTCGACCGCATGCTCGACCTGCGCCAGGAGGTCGCGCATAACGCCGGCTTCGCCAACTACCGCGATTTCGCGCATCGCGAGAAGAATCGATTCGACTACACGCCCGACGACTGCCTGCGCTTCCACGCGGCTGTCGAGGAGGCGGTGCTCCCCGCGGTCGAGCGCATCCACGAGCGGCGCCGCAAGCAGATGCGCCTCGAGCGGCTGAGGCCGTGGGACATGGCGGTCGACCCGAAAGGCCGGCCGGCGCTCAGGCCGTTCCACACGGTTGACGAGCTCGTAGGTCGCGGCGCATCGGTGCTCGGACAGGTCGACCCGGAGTTCCGCGGCTACCTGACCGCGATGGCCGACGCGGGCCTGCTCGACCTCGAGAACCGCAAGGGCAAGGCGCCCGGCGGCTACTCGACGACCCTGAACTTCCGCAGGCTGCCGCTGATCTTCATGAACGCGGTCGGCATCGACGGCGACGTGAGGACCCTGCTGCATGAATCCGGCCACGCGTTTCACGCCTTCGAGGCGTCGAAGCTGCCGCTGCTGTTCCAGCGACACCCGGGATCCGAGATGGCAGAGGTCGCGTCGATGAGCATGGAGCTGCTGGCCGCGCCGTTCATCGACACCGATCACGGCGGGTTCTACACGGAGGAGGCGGCGCGCCGCTCGCGAACTGTCCTCCTGGAAGGCACGATCCTTTTCTTTCCGCACTGCGCCTCGGTCGACGCCTTCCAGCAGTGGATCTATACCGATGACGACGGCCGCGACGCCGGCGCGCGCGACGCGAAATGGCTGGAGCTCCGGCGCCGCTTCGAGGGCGACGGGGTGGACTGGAGCGGCCTGGACCAGGAGCGGATCGCGCGCTGGTACCAGCAGCCGCACCTGTTCAGCAGCCCCTTCTACTACATCGAGTACGGCATCGCGCAGCTGGGTGCGCTGCAGGTGTACCGCAAGAGCCTGCGCGACCCCGGGGAGGCCGTCGCCGGCTACCGGTCGGCGCTGGCCCTCGGCGCCACCAGGCGCCTGCCCGACCTGTTCGCGGCCGCGGGCGCGCGGCTGATCTTCGACGCGAAGGGCATGAAGGAGATCGTCGCGGTGGTCGAGGAGGAGCTGGACCAGCTCGACTGACCTAGTTGCGCGCGATGTTCCTCAGGGGCATCTTCGGGCCGAACCTCGGCGCCGACATGCCGGCGAGCATCAGGAGGCGCAGCACGCGGGCCCGGTGCCCGCGGTACGGCTCGAGCAGTTCGAGCATGCGCTCATCGGTCGAGCGGGCGGTGCCGTCGAACGCGAACCCGACCATGTGCGGCAGGTGATAGTCGCCCAGCGGGACGGCGTCGGCGTCGCCCAGCGCGACGAGGGCGACTTTGGCCGCGGTCCACGGCCCCACGCCCTGGAAGGCTTCGAGCCGCCGCCGCGCGCTCGAAGCGTCCATGGCCACCGCCTCCTCCAGGCGCCGCGCGCTGCGGGCGGCGCGGATGACGACCTCCGCCCGGCGCCGTTCGACGCCAAACTGGTGGAACCTCCAGTACGGCGTGTCGGCGAGGACGGTCGCCTGCGGAGGCACGCGCATGTGGAACGGACCGGGCGCCGGTTCTCCGAGGGCGGCCACCAGCGCCCGATAGGAGGTGTGCGCTTCGTCGGTGGTGACCTTCTGACCCAGGACCGCGGGCACGAGAGACTCGAAGACCGCGCCGGTGCGCGGGATGCGGAGGCCGCGGTGCCGCCGGTGCGTCTCCGACAGGACCGGCTCCGCCGGGTGAAAGCCAGAGTCGTCGTCCTGCTCGCCACAGAGGGCCCCGGCATGGCCGGCGGCCCAAGCCGCACCCGGGCCCCACGCCTCGATCTCGACCCAGCCGTCGCGATGGACGAGATGGAGGGTGGCCGGGCCGTCGGGCGTGTTGCCGGCGCGCCAGGCTTCGCGGTCGCCCAGCCGCAACCATGTGCCCATACCGATCGGCGCCAGGGTCAGCGTGAGGTCGAGGGGCCGGTCGAGGACGAAACGCGAATGGACGTCAGGTTCGATCGCGATCGAGCGGGATCTCCAGGGTGAAGGTGCTGCCTTGCCCGACCTCGGAGTCGAGCGTGAGGTCACCATCATGCATGCGCGCGATCTCGCGAGAGAGCCACAACCCGAGCCCGGTCCCGGACGTGTGCATCGTCGCCTGGTTCTCGATGCGGCCGAACCGGGTGAAGAGCTTCGGCCGATCCTCCGGCGCGATGCCGATTCCCTGGTCGGTGACCGCCAGCTCGGCGCTGTTGCCATCCGGCGTGATGCGGACAGTGACACACGCGCCCGCAGGTGAGTACTTGATCGCGTTGGTCACCAGGTTCCGGACCACGATCTGAAAACGGTCCGGGTCGACCTTGACCCAGACCGGCTGCGCCGGCTTCTCGAACTTGAAGTCGTGACCAGCAAGCAGCGGCTGCAGGGTTTCGATCGCGGCTTCGGTCAGCTCGGTGATGTCGCTGCGCTCCTTCTTGAGCGCCAGCTTGCCGTCCTCGAGCCGCGACGCTTCGATCATCTGCTCGAGCATCGAGTTCACCTCATCGGACTTGGCGATCAGCAGCGGCATCACCGCCGCGGCCTTGGGCGGAATGTCGCCGAGCGAACCCGCCGCGAGCATCGTCAGGTAGCCCTTGATCACCGTCATCGGCCCCCGAAGCTCATGCGAGGCGATGTTCAAGAACTCGGTCTTTGCCTTCTCCAGCGCGGCGATGCGGCCCGTGAGCGACACGCGGTCGAGGCCGGCCACGATGCTCACGGCGTAGCCCTTGAGCCTCGTCACCTCGTACTCGCCGAAGACCGGTGTGAATGGCCCGGAGAGGATTGTCATCATGCCCCTCCCCTGTTCCAGGTCGAGCGGGATGAGCAGCGTCGAACGATCATGGGTCAGACTCGCTGCCCTGCGGGCAGCCTCCTCTGTCGTGATGCCCCGGCTCGCGAGGATCGAGCCGTCCGAGTCGACGATGAAAGCGGCCGCGCCGCCGACCAGGCGGGCGGCCCAGTCGAGGGCCCGCCGCGCCAGCGACACCCGGTCGGGGCTGTAGAGGAGAAGGTCGTGGATGGCGTGCCGGATCTCCTCCTCCTCCGGCTGGCTCCACAGCCGCCGCAGCCAGGTCGGGGGCGAGAAGCTTGCGTACAGCATGGGCACGACGATCAGCACGATCACGTCGGTCGCGATCCCAATGCCTGGGCTCTGGCTCTGCGAACCGGTGAACGTGGCGACCAGCACCACCGCGATCAGGCCCATGTAGCCGAGACTGAGCGCGCGGAGCCGGGCCCCCTCGACCGCCGGTCTCCCGACTGAGGCGAAGCCCAGCCTGAATATGGGCTCCGACACGCAGATGATCCAGGTCACGATCACGAGCGCCAGGACGAGCAGTTGAAAGGGCGAGTGTGCCGCGTTTGGATCGGTGGGCAGTCCGGCCACGATTCCCGCCAACGCCACGACCGCGATTCCGACGGTCAGGATCCACCGCGCAGAGCGGCCCAGCGGGATCAGGGAGTCGCGAAAGAGGAGCAGGAAATATCCCGACAGAAGGAAGATGACGAGCGACGCGTCCGTGATCACCTGGGGCGGGAGGCCGAGCGGGCCGGAGATGGGGCCGAACAGCACAAGCAAGGTCAGGAACAGCAGGGCCAACACGAGGAACGTGCGCTGGCGATCCCGATGCCTGATCCAGTCCGCCAGCGTGCCGAGCGCGAGCAGCACGAAGGCGACCTGGGTGGCGATATCCAGGACGTGGAGGACCGCGGCCATCCGTGGGAGGATACTGGAAGTGACGACATTTCAACGACACTTGGTGATGAAATGAGGTGGGTAACCCGCAAGAACGCCAGCGTCGACCGGATCGCCTGCCCGTGGCTTATCAAGCGGTTCATCGATCCCGAGGCTGACTTCCTCTACGTGCCCGCCCAGGAGGTCACCGAGGTGGCAGAGCGAGAACGGGCGATCCCCTACGACGTCGGCGGCGTCGAGCTAGGCCACGTCGACGGCCGCTGCAGCTTCGAGTCGATCCTCCTGAAGTACGGGCTCAAGGATCCGGCCCTGGACCGCCTGGCCAGAATCGTGCACGGAGCCGACGTCGCGGCCGACATCGACATCACGCCCCAGGCCGCTGGGCTGAAGGCGATAGCCCATGGCTTCGCCATGGTCCACGGCGAAAACGACCACCTGAAGATCGAGCTCGAGACGCCGCTGTACGACGCGCTCTACGCGTGGTGCCAGCACGACGTGGCGCGCCTCAAACAACCGGGGTAAGCGCTCGGACCTCGATGCCGTCGGGGTCGGCCGCCGTCGTCTCGGAGCGGCCGATCTCGAAGCCGGCGAGCCCGCTCACGTCCTCCTCGACCGGCGCCGCCCCGCGGCCCTGCAGCAGGTTGATGCCGAGGTGGTGGTGATACCCGTCCCAGCTCATGAACCGCATCATGCCGCCGACCTCGGTCATCAGCTCCATGCCCAGTGACTCGTAGAACCGCTGGCTGCGGTCGAGGTCCGCGACGCTGAGGTGCATGTGTCCAAGCACCGTCGCGTCTGAGAACTTCGGCATGGGCTTGTCCGCGATGCCCAGCAAGCGCTCGAAATCCAGGTGGACCGTGCCGATGTCGATCCGCCCGTTCGGATAGCGCCATTCACCCCGCGGGCGGTCGGCGTACACCTCGATGCCGTTGCCCTCGGGGTCGTCGAAATACAGGGCCTGGCTGACGAAATGGTCGGCGGTGCCCGTGAGCGGAAGCCTCTCCTCGAGCGTGCGCCGAAGGAAACCGCCCAGCTCCTGCTCGGCCGGCAGCAGCACCGCGAAGTGGTAGAGGCCGGCCCTTCTCGGCGGCCGTGGACGGCCGTTCTCGAGCTTGCGCAGCCGCAGGATCGGCCCGCCCCCGGCCCCGAACACCGCCGTCGCGGACTCGTCCGGCAGCCGGGTCAGCCCGAATCGTTCGTAGAACTCGACCTCGCGATCGAGGTCGAGCACCTTCAGCTCGAGCGCTCCCAAAGGCCACTTGCTCACCGGTTGCCGCTGATCAGCGTAGCCCGCTAACCTGATCCGCCGTGTCTACCCCAATCTCCCCACTTCTGATCGCGCTCGCCGCGGCGTCCGCGATCGTGACCGCTGCGTGCGGTGGCGGCAGCAGCGGCGCCGCCGGATCTACCAGCCCTTCGGCCGCGGCCACTCAGTCATCGTCGAATGGGCAGGTGGCGGAAGACCTCACATTCACCGGCGCCCTGAGCGGCCACATGTCCAGCGCGCACCGAGGCGACACCTACGTGTGCGCTGGGTCGGCGAGCTCGCTGGCCATCGGACCGATCGTCGGCGACGTCGGCGGCAATGAAGTCACGATCAACATCGTCAAGATCTCGTTCCACGGCGCCGGCACGTACCCGGCGGGAGGCGTTGGGTTCGACGTGGGCTCAGACCACTACTTCATGGCGACGAGCACCGACAGCACGCTGGTTGTCAATGCGGACCTGCGCTCGGGCACGGTCAACATCGACCTCGCCGTCAACAGCGATCCGAATTCGGTGGTCGGCCATGTGAGCGGCACCTGGCGCTGCCCACCCGACGCTTTCTAATCAGCTAAATGGATTCCGGCGCGACCACCACAGCCGCTGGGACCTGCCCGTCGCCGGACGCGGACACGGCCCCGGAGCGCAGCTCGGCCGCGCTGCGCAGCGGCAGGTCGCGAAGCAGCAGGGTGAATGCAAGGCCGAGCACCCCGGACACGATCGTGATCCAGAAGAGGTCCCCGATCGAAAGCGCCAGCGCGTCGTTCGCGCCCGCGATGATCTTCGGAACCAGCGGCTGGAGCTGAGCCGGCAGGATGTGCTCTAGTAGAGCGCGGCCGTTGCCTACGTTCTGCAGGGCGCCGGACAGCTTGACGAGCTGAGGGATGAGGGCCTGCGGCACGCCCTGGTCGGCGAGGTTCTGCGGCAACCGGTTGGCGAACGACGACGAGAAGATGGTGCCCGCGGCCGCCAGCCCGACCGAAGCACCGATCTGGCGCAGGAACGTCAGAGTGCTGGTGGCCACGCCGAGGCGGCTCGGGTCGACCGCGTTCTGGACCACCACTGTATAGCCGGCCATCGCGGGTCCGATCCCGAGGCCGAGGATCAGCATCCAGGCCCAAAGAACCCAGTCGTTGACGCCCGCCGTGATGTGCGTCATCAAGAAACCCCCGACCAGCATCAGGACCGCGCCACCGGTCATCAGCCACTTGTAGCGCCCGAGCCTGCTGATCAGCAGGCCGGTGCCGATGCTGCTGCCCATGAGCCCGACGAGCAGAGGCCAGATGTAATAACCGGAGGCGGTCGCGCTGACCCCGCGCACCGTCTGGTAGAAGCGCGGCATGAAGATCACGGCCGCGAACATGGCGATGCCGAACGCGAAGACCGCGGCCATGCTGACCGCGTACTCGCGGTTCTTGAACAGGTCCAACGGGATGATCGGTTCCTTGGCCCTTGTTTCCGCGTACAGGAACACGGCGAGGATGACAAGCCCGATGATGATGAACCCCCCGACGTCGCCATCGGTCCAGCTCGCCAGCTGACCCGAGCTGTTCACGTTGCCCTTGTTGGTCAGGCCGAGCATGAAGGGCACAACGCCGGCGGTGAACAGGACGATCCCGATGTAGTCGAGGTCGCGGATCGAAGCCTGCCTGCCTCTCGCGCTCGGCAGCACCGTCGCCAGCACCACGAGCGACGCGACGCCGAAGGGCACATTGACGTAGAAGACCCAGTGCCAGCTGATGTGATCCGTGATCCAGCCGCCGATGAACGGGCCGACGATGAAGCTCAGGGCGAAGACCGCGCCGAACAGGCCCTGGAACCTCCCCCTCTCCCGCGGGCTGTAGAGGTCGCCGATGATCGCAATGACGATCGGGAAAAGAGCTCCGGCGCCGAGGCCCTGGATCGCCCGGAACGCGATCAGCTGGTTCATGTCCTGCGAGGCGCCCGAGAGCCATGACCCGGCCAGGAAGAGGCAGACGCCGATGATCAGCATCTCCTTGCGGCCGAAGACGTCGGAGAACTTGCCGTAAATGGGAACCGTCACCGTCGAGGTCAGCAAGTAGGCGGTCACCACCCATGCGTAGAGGCTGGCGCCATTGAGGTCGGTGACGATTCGCGGCAGGGCCGTGCCGACCACGGTCTGGTCAAGCGAGGCCAGGAACAGGGTCAGCAGGATCGCGCCGAGGATGGCCAGCTTGCGGCGCGGCGGCAGCGATATCAGCAACGTTGGACCGGCTGTAGCGGGCGGCCGTTCGGTGGTGGTGGCCAAAAGTCTCAGCTCTTCAACCCGCTGTCGGCGGCGGACCTTCCAAAGAAGTCTCTCGCCCCGCGGGTGATGATCTCCACGCACGCCTCGCTCGAGATCGCGGTGCTGTCGAGAACCATGTGGTAATGCCGCGGATCCTCCCAGGCGCCCGCACGTGGATAGAAATGTGAAACATATGCGCGCCTGGCGTGGTCGATCTCGTGCAGGTTCCTGGCCGCCGTTTCGTGGTCGAGGCCTTCGTGCTCCATGGCCGCTCTGCACCTGGCTTCGCGATCTCCGTCGAGGCGCACGTGAAACACGTCGGTGCGATCCGCGAGGACGAAGACCCCGGCCCGGCCCAGGATCACCGCGCCCCCGGCGTCGGCGAGCTTGCGGATGGCGACCTCGGTCTCGGCGACGTCGAGCGCGATGCCCCGGTGCTCGTCCGCCAGCGGCACGCCGGCGAACAGCCCGGTATAGCTGAGGGCGCTGTTCAGGAGCCGACCGACGTCGCTCCGCCTGGTGGAGTCATCCGTGAGCGCGGTGGTCAGGGGCCCGTGAATCTTCTTGACGATCGACGACGGGATGGCCCGGTCGACGAAGGGCAGGCCGAGTCGCTTGGCGACGGCGGGCCCGATGACGCTGCCTCCCGCGCCATATGTGGCGGCGATGGTGACGGTGCCCACCGCTTAATCCGGCACCAACTGCTTCTCGTCCACCTTGACGCGCTCCACTCTCATCCCATTCTGAGCCAGGACCGAACGCGTACGACTACGCCGCTCGGATGGCGCTCTCAGGCGTGATGGGCTAAATCGACGGTTGAAGAAGCATGTTGATCAGCGCATCCCCCAGCCATTCCTCGTAGCGCGAGGGCGTCCACCCTCTCTGGAAGACGAGCTGCGTGTACTGGTCGGGGCCCGTCAACGCCCAGATCACGTGCATTGCCGCCGACGGTGACATTCCCGCGCGCAGCCGGCCGCTTCGCTCCAACATCCCCGGCAGGCCGAACTGGGTCATTTCAGTCAATCGCTGCTCTTCCCTCTCTCGATAATGCGTGAGCAAGCCCGGATCGCCGGACTCGCGCATAAAGCGGACGAGATCCGCACACAGCTCATAGATGAGGCGGGAGACGCGGGCGCCCGTGCGAAGCGCGAGCTCGGGATCGTCCGTCTGTTGCAGTGGATCCAACAGCTGCAGAGCGTCCGCCACATGAGGGAACCCGTTGTCGATAAGGCCCTGAGCCAGTCGCAGCTTCGTACCGAAAATCGCATACACCGTCTGGTAGGCGACGCCGGCTTCCCTGGCGATGTCCTCCATCGTCACGCTGCTGTAGGTCCCACCCGCGAGGAGCCGTCGGGCCGCGTCCAGAATGCGGGTCCGGGTCATCCGTGCCTGCTCGGCGCGCAGCGCTCCGTTATACGTCCGAGTCGTCTTGACAGGGCTGCTCAACTCGGATAGGGTAACAGACTATCGATATTAGGTCATCTCTAGTGAATAGAGAAATCCACTAAATCGATGGAGTGCTGGGATGACCACATGGCGCTGGCTACGGGATCGGCTCCTTCCGGAGCTGATCCATCTGAATCCGATGGTGGCGATGGCGTTCTACCAGTCAGTCGCGATGGACTCAGCCGACGAAGCGGAAAGCGGCGCACCGAGCGCGCTCGTTTCTCGGTCTCTCAGAAGCCAGGTGATGCTCGACCTGGTCGACGTCTCCCGGCCGGCGCCGGTCAGACCGTGACGAGAGCCGGCAGGTGACCCGCACCGCGGTTGTGGTCGGGGGTGGATTCGCCGCCCTCGAGATCGCGCTTGCGCTGAAGAACCAGAGCCCTGCCCTCCCGGTCACCGTCGTCAGTCCCGAAACGCATCTGACCTACCGGCCGTGGCTGATCCGCGTGCCGGCCGGGGGTGCACCGCCGCCGGTCATCCCGTTCGCTCGGCTACTCTCGGCGGCCGGCGTCGAAGTCATCGCAAGCTGTGCTGCGGCGGCTGACGTCGAGGCCCGCCGCGTGGTCCTCGACTCGGGCGCGGAGCTCGAATACGGCCAGCTGGTCGTGGCCACCGGGGCGGTCGCCGACCGCGGCCGGATCCCGGGCGCGCCGGACCACGCGATCTTTCCCTGCGACCTTGCCGACGCGGCGGAGTTCGCGGCTCGGGTCGCGTCGTCGAACCTCCACGTTGCCATCGTCTTCGGCTGGGAGCGGCCGGGACCCGGCCTTGAATATGCGGCATGGATCGCCGCGCGCCGGCCAGGCGTGAAAGTGACCGCCATCGATGGTGACGGCACGCTGCCGCGCCGCTTCGGCGACCGGGCCACAGCCCACCTCAGAAGCCTTTTCGAGCGGCGCGGAGCGCAGCTCGTCTCCGAAGGTACGGTTGGGCGAATCGGCGACGGCACAGTTGAAGTGGGAGGGCGCGTGGTCCGCGCCGACCTCATCGCCGTGGCGGCGCCCCTACGCGGCACCACGGCCTGGCTCCCGGCCGCCCTGGTGGACGAGCGAGGAATGTTGCACGTGGACAACACGATGGCCGCGACCGCCGGCGTTTTTGGCATCGGCGACGTGGTCGCGGTGCCGGAGGGTTACCGTCTACCACCCGCTCTGCGCTCGATTCAAGCCACCGCCCGTGGCGTGGCGCGCAACGTGGCGGCTGCACTGGGAGGCGGCGCCCCAGTTTCGATTCTCCGGCGGGGCGCGCCGGACACCATGCTTCCCGACCTTTCCGGCACCGCGGTGCTCGTTCGCGAGCGGCGGCTTCTTCTCAGCGGCCGCCTGCCTCTTCTCCTCCGGTCATCCGCGGAACGTCGCTACCTGCGCACGCGGAGCGCCGAATCGGGCGGCAGCTGACGCCTCGCTGATGTGGGACGCGGTTAAGGACGCGAGTTTCGCGCATCGCCTCTACCTGACCAATCCATTTCGGTCAGATCGTCAATTGCCAAGACCGACAACTACAGCCAGTGCGCGACAGCCGAATATCGCAAGGTCTACGCTGCGAATCGGCGAGCGCACATTCTTGCAAGCGGTTGGAAGGAGGCTCGACATGGTAACGGTTGGCGGCACTGACATAGGGGCGGCTCTCGCGCGTCTGGGCAAAGCCTGGCGATGGCTGGTGGCGTACGGCGTCCTCTCCGTGCTGGCGGGAGTCGTGGCCATCGTGTGGCCCGGCGCAACGCTCGTGGTCATCGCGATCGTCTTTGCTCTACAACTGCTGGTTGGCGCGGTCTACCAGTTTGTATTCGTGTTCGCGATTCCGCACGAAAGCGGCTGGTTGCGAGCCCTGGTCGCACTCGTGGCGATTCTTTCGCTTGTAGTGTCCGTCTACCTCTTGGGCCACGTTGGGCTGACGCTCCTGGTGCTCGCGATCCTTCTCGGCGCCTACTGGATCGCCCAAGGCGTCATCGAGGTGTTCGTTGCGGTGGGTCATCCAGAGATCCGAAATCGCGCGTGGGTCCTTGTAAGTGGCCTGCTGAGCGTGGTCGCCGGCATCATCGTCGCCGTCTTTCCAGGAATCTCGCTCTTCACGCTGACGATCGTGCTCGGAGTCTGGCTGATCTTCTTCGGCGCGATCCTGATCGGCCGAGGCTGGATGCTTCGATCCCTGGCGCAGCAGAACAAACCGACGGCCTCGGGAACGGTGGCGTGAACGGTGGCGTCCTGGTTCGGCTCCAGCACCTACACGGAGGCGGCGCGCGAGCAAAGCACCCTGGCCAGGGTGATGGGCCTCCTGGGCCTGGCGGCAGTCTTTACCGCGATTGGGGCATTGTTCGGTCCGGCCCTGGGCCAGATCGGCTTCTGGGTGGCCTTGATCGGGGGCCTGATCATCATCATCGCGCTCCGGGCCGCGCGCGATGTTGCTCCGCTCAATCTGATCCTGCTCATCGTTTTCGCAACCCTCGAGGGCATCGTGCTTGGGCAGGTTCTCGAGCTCTACATCAGTGCCGGGCTGAGCTTGATCGTGTTCCAGGCGGCAGCCGCCACCGCTGTCGCAGCCCTCACGGCAGGAGTCGTCGGATACACCACAAAGCGCGACCTCAGCAACCTGGGTGGGTTCCTCTTCGGCGCTCTGGTGATCGTTATCGTCGCTTCGCTGGTTGGCCTGTTTATTCAAGCACCCCTGCTTTGGACCGTGATCTCAGCGGTTTCGGCAATTCTGTTTACCGCCTTTCTTGTCTATGACCTCAACCGCATAGCCCGGATCCAAGGTGCCACCGAGGGCCAGGCGATCATGCTGGCCGTCTCCGTCTACCTCGATATCTACAACCTCTTTCTCGACCTCTTGACTCTCTTGTCTGGCAGGCGTCAGTAACGCGCCAATGTGATTACCGGAAAGGAGTTGAACGATGCGTTTCACCCGCCGGGGAAACGACCCTGGCCGCAGTGCTCACCTCCTGAATGGGGGTGGTCCGAGGATCTCGATGCCGCCGTTCCGAGCCGCCGATGCGCGCACCCGATCGAAATCGACCGGAGCTGAGGCCTCCAGGCTCGGGGTCAGCGGCTCGCTCGCGCCGCGGTAGAAGGCCTCGCTGGAGCCTGGCGTCTCGAGAGTCAACAAGCGCGCCGAGTCCGATGTGACCAAGAAGGCGTGCGGAACGCCCCGCGGGGCCATTGCGATTCCGCCTCGCCCGAGCTTGTGCTCGAGGCCGTCGACGTGGACGAGAATCTCGCCATCGAGCACATACAAGGTCTCGTCGACTTCGGGATGCGAGTGCAGTGGCGTTGTCTTGCCCACTGTCATGACGTCGTCGAATAGCAGGAACGCGCCTCGGGTCTCCGCACTGGTGGCGAGCCAGGTGTGCACACCACCACCGTAAAACCACAGCTTCTCTCCCTCACCCTCGACACGTACGATCGGAACGATCTTGCTCATTGCCACCGGGGAATCTCCTTAGCTACATTTATGGGACTTGAGTACCATGACGAGACTAGAGTACCCTGACACGAATGTCAATCCCATATGAGCTAAGTGGCCGAACGCGCCAGAAGCAGCGGACACGCGCCGCTCTGGTGGAGGCCGCCCGCGAAATGGTCACTCAAGGCCAGACGCCCACGGTCGACGAGGCCGCGGCCAGGGCCTCGGTCTCGCGGACGACGGCTTATCGCTACTTTCCAAACCAGCGTGAGCTGCTGGTGGCCGCCCATCCGGAGATCGAGGCGCGGTCGCTGCTTCCTGAGACTGCCCCATCCGATGTCGCAGCTCGACTAGATTCCGTCATCACGGCATTCCTGCGTCTCATCGTCGACACGGAAGCGCAGCAGCGCACGATGCTGCGCCTTTCACTCGATCCCCACCCAGGCCATCGCGGGGAGCTCCCGCTCCGCAAGGGTCGCGCGATCGGGTGGATCGGGGAGGCGCTGTCGCCACTGCGCGGCGTGATGCCGGAGCGCGACCTGAGGCGGCTTATTTTCGCGATCAGAAGCGCCGCCGGGATCGAGGCGCTCGTGTGGCTGACCGATATCGCCGGTCTCTCACGCAAAGAAGCGGTCCAACTCATGCGGTGGTCGGCGAGGGCGCTGCTACTGTCCGCGCTGGCCAACGCCGGCGCGGTGGGGCATCAAATCCGGCGGGCGAGACAGCCGAAAGGGAGCTCTCGACGTCGGAGCCCCACCTGACTTCGCATCAAGGTTCTTCCGCCCTTGGCCGGCTCGATGATCACTGCCGAGCCACAGTCTTGAAGGCGTCTTCGAGAAACGCGCGCTCCGTCATGTTGGTCGTCAGCCCGATGGCTGCCTTATAAGCCGCCGCCGCCTCTTCGTCGCGGCCCATGCGGCGCAAAAGCTCGGCTCTGATCGAGTGGAACAGGTGGTATCCGCGCAGATCCAGTCCATCGATTGCCGCCAGACCCGCCTCAGGCCCCGCGACCTCCGCCACCGCGACCGCGCGGTTCAACGCCACCACCGGGCTTGGGGCAAGCGCCATCTGCTGGTCGTACAGCACGAGGATCTGACGCCAATCCGTATCGGCCGCGGTCGGCGCATCGCTGTGCACCGCGTTAATCGCTGCCTGGATCTGGTACGGACCGGGTTGGTTGCGGCGTAGGCACTCGCGAACCAGTGCTTGCCCTTCGGCGATCAGAGATCGGTCCCACAATGCGCGATCCTGATCCGCAAGCAGCACCATCGCCCCGTCGCGGTCGATGCGCGCCGCCCTCCGCGCCTCGGTGAGGAGCATCAGCGCCAGCAGGCCCTTCGCCTCCGGCGCCTCCGGCATCAACTCGGTTGCCAGCCGCGCCAGCCGGATCGCTTCGGAGCACAAATCCGCTCGGGCCAGGACATCGCCAGAGCTTGCCGTGTGGCCTTCGTTGAAGATCAAGTAGAGGACGGCGAGCGCCCCCGGCAGCCGGCGCGGAAGCTCGGTCTCGCCCGGAACTCGGTAAGGGATGCCCGCATCGCGGATCTTGGCCTTGGCTCGGACCAGGCGTTGCGCCATCGTTGCTTCTGGGACAAGAAATGCGCGCGCGATCTCTAGCGTCGTCAGCCCGCCGAGCAGGCGCAGCGTCAGGGCGACCTGGGCGCTCTGGGCGAGCGCCGGATGGCAGCAAGTGAAGATCAGGCGCAGCCGGTCGTCGACCATCGCCAGCTCCTCCACAGGCTCGTCGGGGACCAGCAGCAGCTGCGCCTCCGCGTGGCGATCATGGCGTGAGGCTTCGCGGCGCAGAAAGTCAATCGCCCGGTTGCGCGCTGTCGTGATGATCCAGCCGGCCGGGCTCGGCGGGATTCCACTCCCGGGCCACCGCTGCACAGCAACCGTGAACGCCTCCTGCACCGATTCCTCGGCGAGGTTGATGTCACCGCAAACGCGGACGAGTACGGCCACCGCCCGGCCGTACTCCTCGCGAAAGATTCGCTCGATGACGCCCGCATCTGGTGCTTGCGTCAGTCCGCCGCTTCCTCTTGGAACGGGCGCACCTCGACCGGTCCGGCGCACGCCGTCGAGGCCTTGGCCGCCCACGCCAGCGCCGCATCCAGATCCGGCGCCTTGATCACCCAGAACCCACCGATGTGCTCCTTGGTCTCGGCGAACGGTCCGTCGGTGGTCAACACCTCGCCGTCCTTCACGCGGACGACGGTCGCGACGTCAGGAGTGTGCAGCCCGCCGCCGAACACCCAGGTACCAGTGGTGCGAAGCTCTTCGTTCAGTGTGTTGACGTCCTTGTAGATCTTGGCCATCACGTCGCGTGCCGGCGGCGGCTGGCCCTCGATGTAGTGGACGCTCAACAGGTATTGCTTCAACGATCCCCTCTCTTATCCTGCCTTGGCCGGGTGGTAGGTGAGCAGCAGGATCCCGCTGGCGAGCGCCTTCGAGCTCGTCAGCTCGAGCCTTGCCGTCTTGCCCGACTCGGAGAAGAGACGCTTGCCGGAGCCGAGGATGATCGGGAAGACCATCAGTCGCAGCTCGTCGACGAGATCGTGCTGGATCAGGCCCTGGACGAGCTTTGCGCTGCCGTGGACCAGAACGTCGCCACCGGGCTCGGCGCGCAGTTTCGCCACCTGGGTCGCGAAGTCACCGCGGAGCACCTTCGAATTGTTCCAAGTCGCGTCGGCGTCGGTGAGCGTGGACGACACTACGTACTTCCGCATGCTGTTCATCTTGGTCGAAAAGTCATCGCCGGTTCGCTCAGGCCAGGCCTTTGCGAAGCCCTCGTAAGTGACACGCCCGAGGAGCATGGCGTCGCTCGCGGCGAGCTCGTCCATCTTGAATTGGTCGCCCTCGGCGCCGCGGTCGAACTGAAAGGTCCAGGGACCGAGCTTGGAGCCCTCGCCGCCGCCGGGATCGTCCATTACGCCGTCGAGGGAAACGAATTCGGTGACCACGATCCTGCCCATCTGAGTGCCTCCGTCGGTGAAATTCGCCAGCCAGAGCGGCCGGTCTCACCTACTACACGAACGCCCTGGGCATCAATCGACACGATGCCACCAAGAAATCCATCAGCGGATTACAGGGACCGAGGGGCGACTCGAAGCGCACCTCAGTTCCCGCCGAAGCCTCGTCCAGGAGGCGGATCTCCATCAAGGGATCAGGGTCGGCGTCACGGTCCTGCAACCACTTCGCCAAGAGCGCGACGAACTCCCCTCACAACGGCCTCCATGGCAGAAGGCTCGATCCGGCCACCCAGCGGCCCGCTGGCCAGGAAGTCTCGGTCCACAGTCGTTATCTCCTCACAGAAGGCGATGCTGTCGTGCGGAAGGCCACCGGCTCCGGCCGCCAGCGCGACGCGTGTCGGGCCGAGCCTACCGCGCGAGAACAGCGGAACGATGATGACGTCATCGGTCATCCGGTTCCGGACGTCCTCGGAAACGATCAGGGCCGGTCGGGGTTGGTGCGGATCGTCACGCTGCCCGGGGGTCGACGCGAGCCAAACTTCCCCGCGGCGAGGGTTCGGCACTCCTACCCGCCGAGTGCTCAACCCTTGCGAAGGTGGCGTGCCGCCGCCGCGCGCCTCGTCGGCTTCCAAGCGCGGCGCTCGTCGGCGGGCTCTTCAGCAGCGGTGAACTGCACGGCCATCGCTTCGTCTTGACGGGCGGCCGTCCACAGACCGAGCGCCTCGTCGACGACCTTACTTCGATCCGTTCCCTCGTGGGTCTGCACGAAGTCGTCGACGGCCTTGAGGAGGGAAGGGTCTACGGAGACGCTGACCTTCACACGGTTCATACGACCGATGGTAGCATGAACGGTGGGATTGTGCGTGGGGAGGAAGGATTCGAACCTTCAACCTTCTGATCTCAAACTGCCGCTCCCTGGTGTCCGTCGATGTCCTTCTAGAGCCGACTGCTGCTGGGAATCTGTAACTCGGCTATGACCCGGCGAGCGTTCCGCGATAACTCATCATGGTCAACATCGCTGATACAGGTGCGCCTCGGGTGCATGAGCTGTCATCGTTGGCGAGAGCCCGCCAAATCGCGGCCGTCCTGGCGAGCCATCACCTGTGGCATCTGATCGAGCTGATGGCTCTAGAGCACATGGTTCCAGTCGGCCACACGCGAGCCGTCGGCGGTAAGACCTCCAAGTTGGTTGCGCCCGAAGATCTACGCCAGGCGCTCGAAGAGCTCGGACCGACCTTCATGAAGCTCGGACAGGTGCTTTCGACTCGTGCTGATCTGCTGCCCCCCGAATTCCAAACCGAGCTGGCCCAGCTTCAAGACCGGGCGCCGATTGTGCCCACCGGCGCAATACTCGCGACCATCGAGGCCGAGCTCAGCCAGCCGGTCGAATCGTCTTTCGCGACCTTCGAACTAACGCCGCTCGCCACCGGCTCGATCGGCCAGGCTCACCTCGCCACGCTGCTGGACGGCACCGAGGTCGTCGTGAAGGTACGGCGACCAGGTGCCGTAGAGCAAATCGACGAGGACCTCAAGCTGCTTCATCGACTGGCCACGATCGCGAGCGGCCGACTCGGTGCGTTGGAGGGGTGGGATCTGAACGGGATGGTCCGGGAGTTCGACTCCGGCTTGCGCGCGGAGGTCGACTATTTGAAGGAAGGTCACAATGCAGAACGTTTCGAGCGGAACTTCGAGGGCTCTCAACACGTGCATATCCCTCGCGTCTTCTGGGATTCGACAACCACCCGTGTCCTGACGATGGAGAAGATCACTGGCAGTCGCATCACTGACGCGCCGGCTCTCCGCGATGCCGGCATCGACCGCGATCAGGTTGCGGAGAATGCCGCCAGGATCATCTTGCAGATGCTGCTTGAGGACGGCTTCTTCCACGCCGACTTGCATCCTGGAAACTTGTTCATAGAGAGCGAGAAACGAATCGGACTGATCGACTTTGGCATGGTCGGGGTGATCGATGAGCAGGCGAGAGCTGGTCTGGTGCAGCTGCTGATGGCAATCGGGCGGCGAGACTCGGACGGCATGATTGATGGCCTGGTCGCGCTGGGGATGGCCGACCCGAAGGCCGATCGCGCCGCGCTAAAGAAAGACCTCGAGCGCCTGGTCACCGAGTATTACGAGCGGCCGATCGGGGAAACCAAGCTTGCGGCCGTCTTTGACGATGTGTTCGCAGTCCTGCGTGCCCATAAGCTGGTGATGCCCTCTGCCCTCTCGATACTCGCGAAAACGTTGGTCACCGCCGAGGGTATGGTGGCCCAGCTTGACCCAACCTTCCGGATGATCGATGCGACCGAACCCTATCTGACGCGCATGGTGATCGAGGAGAACTCGCCATTGGCATGGACGAAGCGGTTCGGGCGGGCGGCGCCGGATGTGTTGTGGCTAGCCACCGAGTCGCCTCGCATCGTCAAACGTGCCGTCACCTCGCTGGAGAAGGGAGAACTGGCGCTGGCAGTCGAGCCGAAAGGACTCGAGCCCTTCGTGCACCGGGTCGAGAACGCTGCGAACCGGATAGTACTGGGCATGATCATTGCCGCTCTGGTCGTCGCGGTGGGTTTTGTGGTGTCGGTCTACCGGCCCGGCGCCCAGGGCGGCCTGGTTGGCACCTTCCTGGCTGGCGCCCTCGGCGCGGGCGCCGTCGTCGTCGCCCGTTTGGTCTGGCTGGCGACGCGAAAACCGCCGAACTGAGGTTGGCGGCGGGCTCGTACGATCAGCAGGTCGGACCACCGAGGTCCACCACCCTGTCACCCCATCAATACGAGGCCTCAAATGCTCGGGTCGGGTGCCAAGCGTCGCGTCGTCGATCCGTTCCAAAAATTGGTGCTCAACCGGCTCGTCAGGGCCGCCTTCGAGCTTGGGATCCCGCCTCCGGGCGACGCCCTGCTCGAGACCATCGGCCGGCGTACAGGGCAGAAGCGGCCAACGCCTGTGTGCGATGGCGTCGATGGCGATACCTTCTGGGTGGTGGCCCAACACGGACGCCAGGCCAACTACGTGAGAAACATCGAGGCCAATCCACGTGTAAGGGTCAAGTCAAGCGGGGCGGGCTGGCGGGCGGGGACGGCGCATATTCTGGATGACGACGATCCGCGCGAGCGCCAGCGCACCGCCCGTCGTGTCAACCTGGCGCGCGGACTCTGCGTGACCGCATCCGAGGTGATGGGCACGAATTTTTTGACCATCCGAATCGATCTCGACGTCCCACCCTCGGCTCGCACCAGGCGGGCGCCCTCGAAACGGAAACGGGCCTAGTCGGATAGAACTGGGGTGTTGGCTGGGGAGGAAGGATTCGAACCTTCAACCTTCTGATCCAGAGTCAGCTGCGCTACCGTTGCGCCACTCCCCAGCGTCGGCCGATCGGTGCCGATTCGGGGCTCCCGGCCGGCCGCCTATTCTAAGCGGCGCCTGATTCGGGCCCGATCTCTACCGGGGCCGGCCGCCGAGGTCGAGCGGCTTCGACGACATCTCGATCGAGAGCGGCGGCGGCGAGCCCATCAGCCGCTCGAAGACCATCTGGAGCAGCTCCTTCGCCCGGTACAGGTTCACGGCCCAGCCCACCCCGAAGACCCGATCGCTGAACAGCTGGTCGGAGTCCGGGTTCCAGTAGGCCGCGCGAATCCGCTCCCAGGTCGGCGGACGGAAGTCGTATGGCACCGCCCCCATCACCCGCCCGTGCCAGGTGCGCTCCTCTTCGGGCTTGCTGAGCTCGGTGGCCACGGCGGCCACGACCAGTCCCAATACGGCCAACCGGAGCAGCCGGCGTGTCCGGCGCATAGCCCCCATACTGAAGGAGAGCGTAAACCACAGTAACCGTGCACGTCTTGAACACGTTGAGGCAACCGGGGTAGATGGCCAAAAGGCTTCAGTCGACAGCGAGCTGGCTGCGTTGGCTCACGCCCGGTCTCGAGATCAAGCGCTGGCTCTTGCTCCTCATGGCGTCAGAGGTCGTGCTCGTCCTCGGCATGGCGTACGCCTTGAAAGAGATCTACAAGACGACCACGCTGCCGCCCCAGTTCTACTACATCACCCTCCAGTTCCTGCCCTATTGGGAGCGCGCGCTGATCTTCGGCGTATTGGGCGTGGGCATCCTGCTGTACAGCTACGTGAAGCTCACGCAGTCGGTGCTGGGTCCATTCCTACCTGGGGTGCCCGCCGGCAGCGTGGTGGAGATGATCCACGCCTTCCGGCTGCGCGGGCGCGGGCCGCGGATCGTCGCCATCGGCGGCGGCACAGGCCTCAGCTCGCTGCTGCGGGGCCTCAAGACGTATACGTCCAACCTGTCCGTCATCGTCACCGTAGCCGACGACGGTGGGTCGTCCGGCCGCCTCCGCGACGAGTACCGGGTGCTGCCCCCGGGCGACTTCCGCCAGTGCCTCATCGCGCTGGCCGACGCCGAGCCCCTCATGAAGCAGCTCTTCGACCACCGCTTCAAGGAGGGTTCACTCGACGGCCACTCCTTCGGCAACCTCTTCATCATGGCGATGGCCGACGTCACCGGGAACTTCGAGCACGCGCTGCGAGAGTCAGGCAAGGTGCTGGCGGTCAAGGGCACGATCGTCCCGTCGACGCTGCAGGATGTGACGCTCGTCGCCTCGATCAATGGCAGCAACGTCGAAGGCGAGTCCAAAATCCCCAAGCAGAACGGCCGCATCAGCCAGGTCTTCCTCAAGCCTGACGGCGCGCAGGTCAACCCCGAGGCCGCGCAGGCGATCCTCAACGCCGAGCTGGTGGTGATCGGCCCCGGCTCGCTGTACACCTCGATCCTGCCCAACCTCCTGGTCGAGGGCATGGTCGAGGCGATCAAGGCGTCGCCCGCGCTCAAGGTCCTTGTGTGCAACCTGGCTTCGCAGCACGGCGAGACCGACGGCTACGGAGTCGGCGACTACATCCGCGTCATCCATGACCACGTGGGCTCGAACCTCTTCGACTTCGTGCTCGTGAACTCGAATCACTCGCACATGCCGACCGGTGGTCAGTCGCAGGTCGTCTTCAAGGCCGACGACGCCGCCCGCCACCCCGAGGTGCGCTTCATCGCCGCCGACGTCGTCAACGTCCGCATTCCGTCGCACCACGACCCGGAGAAGCTGGCGCGCGTGATCATGCGGAAGGTCTGGCAGGCCTGAGCCGCCGGGCGACAAGCTCCACGATCGCCGCCGCCACCGCGACATAGACGAAGCCGTCGAGTGCGTCGACCACGTAGTGCTCGCCCAGGTAGACGATCGACAGCAGCACGGCCGCGGTCCACGCGATCAAACCGATGGCCAGGGCGCGGTATCGCGTCCATGCGTAAAGGGCGGCCATCGCCGGAAAGGCCGCGTGCAGCGAGGGGAAGGCCGCGAACTTGTTGGGATTGAAGCTCGTGTAGATCTCGGACACGAAGTACCGACTGTCCCACAGCGCTTCCACCGTCTTGTTGTTGATCTTCACGACGTCCGGGAGCTGGTACCAGGGCGGCGCGCTCGGAAAGAAGAGGTAGGTCGCGAAGGCAAGGAATGACATGAGCAGGAGCGCGGCCACGAAGCGCCGGTAGTGCTCGCGGCTGTTCACCCAGAAGTAGAAGCCGACCACGATCGGCAGCGGGAAGTGCATGAAGTAGAAGAACATCGCCACCACGTCCTGCCAGCTGACGACTCCCGTGTGGTAGAAGGCGTGCTGCAGCAAGAGCGTCGGGATCGCGCCGCCGAAGACGAAGCGCTCGAGCCCTGAGAGGTCATGCGGGGCAAACCCGGTCTTGGCCGCGAATCCGCGCATCTCCTCATAGGCGAGAAACAGGACGAGAAACGGAAGCCAGTCGACGACGAAGGTGCGCCCGCGTCCGAGAGCGATCGCGATGAGGAGGAGGGCGAGCACCACGAACTCTGGCTCGATCGAGATGCCGCGCCAAAGCATGACTCCGAAGATGAGGACCAGGTAGCCGACGCTGCCGGCGAGGACGAGACGCGAACGCGGCCGGACGGCCGGGCGCTCAGTCGGTGCGGACAACCGCTACCGCCGTGATCTCCACCGTTACCGAAAACGGCAGCGCCGAGGCACCAATCGCGAGGCGGCTGTGGCGACCGGCGTCGCCCAGCACATCGACCAGAAGGTCTGAGGCCGCGTTGAGGACATTGGGCTGGTCGCCGAAGTCGTCAGTCGAGAGCACGAAGCCGCTGAGCTGTGCGACCTGCTCGACCTTGTCCAGGCCCGCGGCCGCCTCGATCTGCGCGAGCACGTTCAGGGCGCACGCGCGAGCGGCCTCCTGGGCCTGCTCGATGCTCACCTGGTCTGGGCAGCGGCCCGTCATGCGCTGCCCGTCCCTGGTTGAAATCTGCCCGGCCACGTAGAGAAGGCCACGCCCGCCTCCGATCGGTACGAGCCTCGTCGGGACGTACGAGGCGACTGGAGCGGGCGGCGACGGAAGGGTCAGGCCAAGCTCACGCAGGCGCTCGTGGGGCGACGGCACCACTACAAGTTAGCGGCGGCGGCTGCGCAGCTGCGAGACCGCGGCCAGCAGGATCAACAGCAACGCAACGACCCCAAGGGCCACGTATGGCGCCTGAGAGGAGGCCAGTGCTCTAAGCAGGTCGAGGATCGACTTGCCGGGAGCATTCGTGCGGCCCGCGCTGACGGTCGGCGCGGAAGTCGTGGGCGGGCCCTGGGGCGTGCCGCCCGTGTCCCGAAATGCCCACAGCTGCGGCAGATGGTCGGAGGCGCGAAACGTCGCGACGTAGAGCACCGGCTGCTCGTCGGTCGAAACCCCGAGCGCCGTAATCGAGGGCAGGGGCGGCTGCAGGTCGCTGAAATGCTGGCCCGAGTCCGCCGTCGCCCACAGACCGCCTGAGACGCCACCACCACCATCGCTGGCGACGACAAATCGGTCGAAATGGTCAAAGACGAAGCCGATCTGGGTGTAGTCGGTCGAAGGCAGCAGCAAGCCGCCCGTCAACGCCGTGAAAGTCTTCCCGTTGTCGGAAGAGATGAAGAGACCCGCGTTGGTGCCAACAACGAGCGGGCGAACGTCGCCTCTCGGAGGCAGCGGCCCCGATGCCAGCCGCGTGACGATGGTGCCACTGATCGGCGGGTTCATCGGCGCCCAGGTGGCGCCGCCGTCCAGGCTCTGGAACATCGGGATGCCGCCCTGCCCGCCGTCGCCGCCGGCGACGATCCGCACAGGCGGGTTGACCGCGGCCACCGAAACCGCGTCGATGCTCGTCGTCTCGAGGCCGGAGGAGCTCCAGCCGGCGCCCGTGTCGCTTGTGTAAACGCCATGATCCGTGGCGGCCACCATCAGCGACCGTGCGAACGCGAACGCACGCACCTTGCGGCCGGCCAGCCCGCCCGCAGCGGTCCAGTGCACACCGGCGTCGGTGCTCACCAACGCCCCACCACCCTGCGCACCCGCGAGGATGAACGCAGGATTGAACGGGCTGTACGCGATCGCGAGGAAGCCGGCGCCGCCGACATGAACCGACTTCCAGGTCGTGCCGCCGTCTACGCTGCGAAAGAGGCCGCCGGCTCCGGTGCCCCCGATCAGGTTCAGGTCGTTGGCGGGATCTACGGCTATTGCGAACACGGGCGAGTGATCGGCGCCGGGCAGTGGCGCGAGCGCGACCCACGTCGAAGGCGGGAGAGTCGCCGCGGTCGCTGAGGTCGGAGCGATCAGCGGCAAACATAGCGCCGCCGCAGTCGCAGCAAGACGTAGAGAGGTAAGCGACAACAGGCTGCGGGACATTCTATAAATCCCCACGAACTCAGTGAGTTCGAGGGCGCCCCTGGCCGGCGCTCGTCCCGAGGCTGCCCAGGCCGAGGCTTGAGCACGATTGCCTACAATCGGAACGTGCAGGCGGCGGGCCGCGCGCTGGACAAGGCAGCGTTCAGCCCCGACACACTTCCGGACGATCTCGTCATCGGCCTGGCGCTGACGCCCCCGGTGATCGCGGGTCTCGTCATCTTCAAGCTCGCGGCTGTGGAGATGCTGGCCGTCGCCCTCGTGATCGGGATCGCGGGGCAGGTCGCCTCACGCCTTGTCTTCCGCAACTTCATGCCGAAACCCGAGTCCAGCCCGTTCATCGCCGCGCTGGTTGGAGTCGCGCTGGTCGGCCCGGGCGCCTCGATCGTCGTATCGGTCGAGGTCGCGGTGCTGGCCGTCGTCCTGGAATTGGTCCGGGCTCGCTACGCGCCCGCGGTGCACGCCCAGCCGGGGCTCATCGCATTTGCCGTAGTGGCGCTCGTGACGGCCGGCGGGACCTTCGCCTATGTCAACCCCAACGGCGGCAACCCGCTGGACCCGATCGCGATCTGGCGCCTGTTTCCGCCGGGAGCCGCCCCCATCGACCCAATTCGCCTGTACGTGGGCAACGTTCCGGGCCCGGTGTTCGCGACCTCGCTGATGGCGGTCGCCGTCGGCGTCGCGTGGCTGGCCTACGCGAAGCGGCTCAGCCCGGTCGTGGCGCTGTGCTTTCTGCTGGGAGCGATCGTTCCCATCGCTTACTTCCACTGGGACTTCGTTTTCCAGCTGGACAGCGGCCCGACGTGGTTCGTCGGCGCGCTGATCCTGTCCGATCGCCGGCTGCTGCCCGGATCCTGGGCGGCCCGGCCGATCATCGGTTTTGCCGCGGGGCTGATCGGCTTCGGCCTGCGCAGCTGGGGCTACGGCATCGAGGCGATGTTCTTCACCGTCGCCGCAGTGCAGGCCCTGGTGGCTTTCGTCGTGATCGCGACCTGGAGCATCAGGATCGCGTCCAGGCGAAGAGAGCGCGGACGTCTGCTCCGGCGCAGAGAGGAACAGCTGCGCGCGGTCAACCGCACCGAGGAGCCCGCCGACCCAAGCGCCGTGGCCTAGACGCGCGCCCGGAACTCTAGACGACCTTCACCGTCTCCAGCTTCGCGCCCAATGAGGCGGCGATCGCCTCGGCGCGCGCGCCGGCCTCCTTCACGACCTTCGGCCTGAGCGAATCGAAGGGCGTGATCTCGACCCGCAGCCGCTGCTTGTTCAGGGCGTAGGCCCACACCCCCGCGACGCGGCCGTCGACCAGCACCACCGGCGAGATCCAGCCGGCCGTGCGGCTCACCTTGCTTCGGTGCTGCGCCTCGAAAAGATGGTCGCGACTCGAGTGGCCCATCAAGTAGGGATCGAAGTTGGGCAGCAGCTGGACGTTGGTGCCGGGTCGGCGCGCTGGGAGGTGCCGCAGGTCTGCCGCCAGCATCTGTGCGGGGCGGCCCTCGATCGAGACCCGAACCAGCTCGTCCTCGAGCCCGCCCCATCCCGCTGTGGCCACGCCCGTCCAGTGCCCCCACCAGAACGCGAAGTCGTGCTTGTTGGAAGGGCCGTGCGTGCGCAGGTAGCGACGCGCGACCTCGGTGAGGGCGGTCTCAGGGTCAACCTCGCGCCACGAGCCCAGCCAGTCGCGGGGGTTCACGAACGTGACACTCTGGCCGCGACTGGGACCGAAGCAGAGCCGGCCGTTGCGGGCGGCGGGCTTGAGCATGCCGCCCCAGCCCGACCTGAGCGCCTCGTGAACGCGCTCCGACCGGCCCTTGCCCACGATCGCGACCAGCTCTTCGCGCGTCAACGGACCGCCGTCGAGCGCCTCACCGATGGCGTCGACGACCTTCCACAGCTCAGGCTCCGAGACCTCGACGAACTTCAGCCACGACCGGTTGACGCTGATCCACCGCCTGCTCATGGCCGCCGTGTACAGCGGCAGGTCGCCGGCACGGGCCAGGTGGAGCGTGCCGCGCATGAGCCATGTCTTGACCAGCGTCTTGCGCTTCCAGAGGGCGTCTCGCACGTCCTGCACGGTGCAGTCAACGCGGACCGCGACCTGCAGCTCGGCCGCCGACATGACCTGGGCCTGAACGGCCCCGATGTCGCCAACCACGTCCGCCAAGTTGGATTTCGGCGCACGCTCGGCGAGATGATGCCGAGCGAGCCGCATTGCGTTGACGTCGGCCCAGCTGAGCTCCGCGGCTGCCGAAGGTTTCGTCCTCACGAAACGCAGATGATCGGGCTTGCGCTATACGCACCGCAATCAGGGCGTGTTGTGGATATGCGCCAGAACTCTGCCATCGGCAGCGATCACGTACAGCTCACGCGGTGCGGGTGATCCGTTCCCTGGCTGCACGAGGGGGTAAAGCCACAGCGCGAGGCTCGATCCGTGCGGCTGAGCGACGACCTCGTTGACTCCGAAGCCGGCTGGTCCTGTCCAAACGGTCCGGCCGCCCCGGACCGTCACGACCCTCGCGGGGCCAGAGCCTGAGTCGACGACCGCCAGCGAGTCATCCCATGAGAAGCTGAGGACCGAGCCATCGAGGTGGCTGAGGGTGGCGCCATCCGGCCCAAAGATCGTGGTGGTCCATGTGGTCTGGCCCCCGTTGACTGTCGCCGTGCTGTCGGCGACGTACTCGCTATCTCGTGAGCTGACCAAACGCACCAGGGCGGTGGTCTCCTGGGAGTTGTTTGTCCACAAGACCTTTCCGGTCGACAGCGACACCACCCAGTACTGCGCGATGCCCATCCCCTGGCCGCCGGACTGATAAACGACCGCCCGATCGAATTCGACGCTGCAGGCGGCGACGCTTACGAATGTCTGGTTGTAGAGCGTGCCCACCTTGACGACGTCGCGGGCACCTCCAGTTCGCGCGTCGACGATCCGGAGAGTGGTCGCGAGGCCGCCGCTGCCTGGGTTGTCGAAGGGAACCATCTGGCAGAAGTGGATCTCGTCGTCGGCCCAAATTCCGGCGAAGTACTTCGCGCCGAAATTTCCCGAAGCCACCAGCTTGCCGTGCCGGTCGCGGATCTCGGTCGCCGTAGCAAAGAGATTGTTGGTCGGGTTCCCCGACCCGACCGGCTGGTACGGCAGCACGCCGGAGAGCTTGCCGTCCCAGGTGATTCCGTCGATCTGGTCAGGTTTCGCTGGGTCGCCGAACGTGATGATCGGGGTGGAGTCGGGCACGTTCAGCACGTTAGTCAGCGGCGTCGGGGACGCTAGTGCCTTTGGCGACGGCGTCGCGGCAGGCAACACGTTCGAGTGGCTATTGGCGCGGGCAATGGCGAACGTCACGATCACGATGACCGCGATCAGCATGGCGGCGATGCCGGCGGCCCACTGCAGCCCCCGGGAGTCTGGGATGTCCCTGGCAATCAGAGCGTTATGCACGAGGCGGTGGCGAGCGTCGCCGACCTCGCCCAGCGTCGCCTGCTCACGGTCGAACGCGCGGCGCACGTCGTCGCCAAGCTTCCTCATCGCAGGTCCTCCTCCTGGAGATCAGGGCGCAGCTTGTGGCAGGCGCGGTAGATGCGCCCTTTGGCGGCGGCGGGCGAGATTCCCAGCGCAATCGCGATCTCCTCGACGGGCAGGTCGAGGTAGAAGCGCATGAAGAGCACCTGGCGGTCGCCCATGGGCAGGCTGGCCAGCGCCCTTTCGACGTCGATCCTGTCGACCTCGGTCTCGGCCGCACGCGCGGGCCGGAAGATGTCGGCCAGCCGCACCGTGCTGAACCAGCGGGTGCGACGCACGTTGCGGCACTGGTTGGCGACGATGGCGAGAAACCACGGCCGCAGCTGCGCCTGGTCGCGAAGCTGTGGCAGCCGCTTCCAGGCGCGGGTGATCGCCTCCTGGGTGGCATCCTCGGCCTCCGCCCGATCGCCCAGCATCGAGAAGGCCAGGCGAAGACCAGGCTCGACGAGCGGTCCGATCAGCGCCTCGAACTCCAGCTCGCCGGCCCGCGCCGTCTCGGCGCTCATGGCATGGACCACATCATTCAAGACACCCCAAACCGGCGCCTGGTTACAGGGCTGTTCGACCGGTCAGTCGAAGAGCTTGCGGCCCCGGGTGACGAACTGGTCCCGGCGCGGGCCGGTGCCGATCAGCTCGATGGGAGTGCCGATCAGCTCACCGACCCGATCGACGTAGTCGCGGCAGCGCGGCGGTAGATCAGCCCAGCGGGACGCTGAGCCGATGTCGGTCTGCCACCCAGGCATCTCCTCGTAGACCGGCTCGCAGTGCTTGTAGTGGGAGATGTTCGCCAGCGGGTGGTCGAAGTGGTGGCCGCGAAACTCGTAGCCGGTGCAGATCTTGAGCTGGGGCTGCTCGTCGAGGATGTCGAGGCGCATCAGCGCGGCGACGCCAACGCCGTTCAGACGGCAGGCATAGCGCGCCACCGCAGAATCGAACCAGCCGATGCGGCGAGGCCGCCCCGTGACCGTGCCGAACTCGTGGCCGCGCTCGCGGATCTGGTCCCCCACCTCGTTGGTCAGCTCGGATGGGAACGGGCCGTAGCCGACGCGCGACGTGTAGGCCTTGAAGACGCCGATGGTCAGGTCGACTCGGGTCGGCGGGATGCCGCTGCCTGTGAGCGCGCCGCCGGCGGTCGGATTGGAGCTGGTGACGTACGGATAAGTCCCGAAGTCGAGGTCCAGCATGGTTGCTTGCGCGCCCTCGAGCAGGATGTTGGCGTTGCGATCGAGCGCGTCCTGGATGAGCGGAAACGTGTCCTTTATGTATGGGTCGAGCTCTTTGGCGTAGCCCAAGTACTCGCCGAGCATGCTTTCCCAGTCATAAGGGTCGCTGTCGTAGAGCTTGGTGAGGATCGGGTTCTTGACCTGGTCGACGACGAAGGCGAGCTTCTTGCGCATGAAGGCCTCCTTCTGGAGGTCGCCGATGCGGAAGCCGATGCGCCGGATCTTGTCGGCGTAGGCGGGGCCGATGCCGCGCCAGGTCGTGCCTAGTCGGTCGTCGCCGCGGACGTCTTCCTCGAGCTGGTCGAAAAGCGGGTGGTAGCGCATGACCATGTGCGCGCGTTCGCTGACGATCAGGTTCTTGGGCTCGATGCCACGCTCGCGGAGCTGCATGATCTCCTTGAGCAGGACGATCGGGTCCACGACGACGCCGTTGCCGATGACGCAGGTGCACTGCGGATAGAGGATGCCGGACGGGATGAGCTGGAACTTGAACTCGCCGTCTTCGGTGATGACGGTGTGGCCGGCGTTGTTGCCGCCCTGGCTGCGGATGACCATGTCGGCCTTGGCGGCGAGGTAGTCGATGACCTTGCCCTTGCCCTCGTCGCCCCACTGACCGCCGACCAGGATGATGACCACGGCTACTCGGTGCCCGGTTCGGGTCGCCTCGTCTCCAGGTTGTAGAAGCGGGTGTGGTCGCGGCGGAACTTGAGCTCGATCATGCCGGTCGGGCCGTTGCGGTGCTTGGACACGATCAGCTCGGCAATACCAGGCCTCTCATCACTTTTATAGTACTCAGGCCTATAAAGAAATATGACAACGTCACTATCTTGTTCAATGGAGCCGCTCTCGCGTAGGTCGCTCAGGATCGGGCGCTTGTCGGGTCTCTGCTCGGGCGCGCGGCTCAACTGAGAGATCGCGATGACCGGGATCCGCAGCTCGCGGGCCAGGCCCTTCAGCGCGCGCGAGATCGCCGAGACCTCTTGGACTCGGTTGTCGTCGCCGCGCGCGCGCCCATGCATCAGCTGCAGGTAGTCGATGAGGATCATGTCGACCCCGTGCCGCATCTTGGCTTGCCTCGCCTTGAGCTGGAGCGTCAGCTCGTCCATCACCGGCGTGTCGTCGATGTAGATGTTCGCCTCGCCCAGCGGCCCCAGCGCGTTCGAGACCCGGTCGAACTCCGCCTCACTGAGCAAACCGCGATGCAAGCGCTGAGCGTCGATCTGCGCCTGCTCGGTGAGCAATCGCTCGGTCAGCTGTTCCTTGGACATCTCGAGGCTGAAGATCGCAACCGACTTCTTGGCTTCGAGCGCCGCGTAGAGCCCGACGTTCAATACCCATGACGTGTTGTGGACGAGGATGTCCTGCGCGATGAAGTTCGAGGTCTCGGGCACGGTCAGGTCATAGACCTGGTGCTCGCCAGTCGGTGTTATCGAAACGACTTCGTCCCAATAGATCTGATCGCTAGCAAGCTGTGAAAGGCGTCGGTCGCGGAGCACGTCAGCGTAAACCGCCAGCCTTCCCTGAGTGATGCCTCGCGAGCGATGTGCGTTAAACCCGCGACGGCCGGCTCCCTTTTCTCCAGCGAGTACGGACAACTCAGCAACGGTCAAGCCCCTGTTGAGCGCGGCTGACCTGATGTCGCTCCAAATCGCATTCGGAATCATGCCGACGTTGCTCTGTCGTGGTTCGGCAAACCGCTTGAAGCGGAGCGACTTCTCGCCGATCCAGCCGATCTCCTGCTGGTAGCGCTCGACGGACGCCGGCTCTGTGATCTCGACCCGCCAGCAACGCTCCTTCTTTTTCCATAGCTTGGCGACGATTCCGAACCGCACCAGGGCGTGATGCAGGTCCTCAGCGAGACCCTGCGATGCGACTGCGACTTCGATGCGCGGATAGCCGCCCATCGAGTAGATGGTCCCGTCGCAGCTCATCAAGGTCTTGATGAACTCTGCGACTCGTGCGCGATCCCACCGCCACACGCACTCCGGGAAACGCTTCGCGTCCGCAAGCTTGCCCATCAGGTTGAGATCGCGAAGCCAGTCCTTGAGCGGGTTCTTTCGCGAGCCGAGACCCCCAGACGGGTAATACGAGATCCTGTATTGCCGGATCTTCAATCCCGGGAAGAACTCGGCAACTTGGTCTTTGAAGTCGTGAACCAGGTCCGGATCGGCGTTCGTGAAACCCGGCGTCGACGTTGTGAGGCTTCCTTCAGCAATGAAGTAGCCGAGCAGACGGACCTTTCCGAGCGGCACCGAGTCGTCAAAGCCGAAGCAGTTCAGAACCCGCGGGACTGCGATCTTGTCGCCGACCACAATGTCGTGGAGAGGCTGCCAACCCTGAACCGTCATGAATGGATGGTGGCCTGTCACCTCGACGGATCGGCCGGTTCGAGTCGTCACCTTGAAGCACGGTTTCACGCCACTGTCGACCCAGGCGGCGATCTCCAACGGCTTGATGCGTCCATCCCAGGTGAACCCGTGGACTTTGGCGACCTGATCCTCAACCGCGCGTTGAATGGTGATACGCTCACCGGTGGCAATATTTATAATAATGCTATCATACTTGAGACACTTCCCCATAGCCGGGCGACCCGCCACGATGATCAGGTCCGAGTCCTTGAACCCGCCCGTCATCCGGTCCAGGTCGTGGAACCCCGACGGGATGCCGATCACCCCTTGCCCGCTCTCCATCTGCAGCGAGATCCGCTCCATCGCCGGGCCCAGCAGGTCGTACAGCTTCGCGAGCTCGCGCTGGTCGCGGTCGTCGGCGACGCCGAACACCAGCGACTGCGCCTGGTTGATCGCGTCCTCCGCCTCGACCGAGTCGTCGAAACCGAAGCCGGAGATGTTGCTGCCTGCTGAGATCAGCCGCCGCTTGTACGCCTTCTCCTTGACGATCCGGCCGTAGTACTCGATGTTCGCGGCCGTCGGTACCGCGCCCTGCATCGACGCGAGCTGAGCGCGGCCGCCGATGCGGTCGAGCAGCCCCATCGTCTGCAGCTGCGCCGCCAGCGTGACGTTGTCGATCGGCTCGCCTGCCGCGAAGAGGTCGAGCGCGGCGCGGTAGATCTGCCCGTTGTTCTCCCGGTAGAAGTCCTCCGGGTGCAGGAACTGCAGCACCTTGGCCACCGAGAGCGGATCCAACAAGATGGACCCGAGCACGGACGTCTCCGCGTCCAGGTCGTGGGGCGGCACCCTCCCGGGTGTGAGTGCGATGGTCGCCATCAGTCGGTCCGGTTAGCGGTCCTGCGTGACGATCAGGTTCACGTGCGCGGTCACGTCGCGGTGAAGCCTGAGCGGCACCTGGTGCTCGCCCAGCGTCTTGATCGGCTCCTTGATATCGATCTTGTGGCGGTCGATGTCCACCCGGTGCTGAGCCTTCAGCGCCGCCGCGACGTCCTGGTTCGTGATCGAGCCGAAGGCTTTGTCCTCGGCCCCGACCTTCAGCCGCACCACCACCGTCTTGTTCCCGATCTCGTCGGCCAGGGCCTGCGCCTCGACGCGATCCTTGGCCTCCCGGCGAGCCACCGCCTCGCGCAGCCGCTTGCCCTCGGCCTCTACCCCGCGATGCGCGCGCACCGCCAGCTTGCGCGGGAACAAGAAGTTGCGCCCGTAGCCGTCCGAAACTTCCTTGATGTCGCCGGCCTTTCCGACTCGCTCGACATCCTTGGTCAACATCACGCGCAACTTCTCTAGACCTCCGCTACCGATGGATATGAATCTTGTCGCTGGAAACGTGCCCGCACCCGCCTGACCATGCGCGCGGTGCCCGCCCGGGCCGCGCCGACCGTGTCACTTAGATCGCGGTCGAAGGTGCTCTGCCTGGCGTCGAGCGCCTTCTCGTGCTCGCGGCGAACGTCCTCCGGGCAGGCTTCGATGAACGTCTGCACGGCCAGGATCGCCAGCGCGAGCATGTCCAGCTCGCCGACCAGCGGCACCCAGGCGGGCAGGTCGATCGGGCTCACTATCACGGCCAGGGCCCCGAGCAGCAGCGCCTTGGGCGCGCGCGGAACCCTTTCGTCGCGCAGCAGGCAGTAGGCGAGCTTGCCGTGTTTCGGCACCTCGACCAGGACCTGCATGGCACGCGAAAAGACACTTGGCATGGGGGCGCGCATCAGCCTAGCGCTTTTCGGCTGCCAGGAGGAACCCACTTAACTTAGCCTTGCGACGTGAATTCGGCCGTGCTGACCGCCCCGGTCGCGCGCCGCTTTGGAAATCTCAGGCACACCGCGCTCAGCGCCTTCTGGTTCGGCAACTTCTTCATGTGGCAGCCGCTCACGACCATCGTCATCCAGAACCAGATCGACGCCGTCGTCCCCAAGGCCAACCAGGGCACCGCGATCGGCCTCGCCGTCAGCGTCGGCGGCCTCTTCGCGATGACGATCCCGCCCATCGTCGGCGCGATCTCGGACCGGGTGTCGACACCGATCGGCCGCCGCCGTCCGGTCATGATCGGCGCCACCCTGCTTACGCTTCCAGGCTTGCTCGTGCTGGCCACCGCGAACAGCTACCCGCAGATAGTGATCGGCTACGGCCTCGTCCAGTTCTTCTTCAACGCCGCCGGCGCGGCGTACGCCGGGATCATCCCCGACGTCGTCCCGGCGCAGGACTTCGGGCGCGCCAGCGGATTCCTCGCCACGATGGTGCAGCTTGGAAGCGGGGCCGGCCTCTTCGCCAACACCCTGTTCTCCAGTGCGCACCAGGACCGCTGGATCTACCTTGCGTTCGCGGTCGTGATGGTGCTTACGCTCATCCCCACCTCACTGGCCGCGAAGGGCGAGGGTTCTCGGCCTCCCCCGCCTCGTCAGCGGATGCCGTTGCAGGCGGCGATCCACGAGTTCTTCCGCCCGATGCTTGGCGGTGACTTCGCCTGGGTCATCTTCACGCGCTTCTTCGTGTCCGCCGGCATCACGGCTGTCGCCTATTACCTGAACAACTTCTTCCGGGACGTGGTCGGTGTCTCCGACCCGGGCACGTTCACGTCTGAATGGTTCCTGGTCGTGCTGCTCGTCGCCATCCCGTTCGGACTGGCCGGCGGCTACTTCTCGGATCGCATGCACAAGCGCAAGATCTTCGTCTTCGCGAGCGGCGGCTTCCAGGCCTTCGTCGCCCTGGTGTTCATCGCGTTCTTTCCGAAGGCGCTCCCGATCGTGTTCGGCCTCGGCGCCGCCTACGGCATTGGCTACGGGCTCTACTACGCCGTCGACTGGGCGCTGGCCTGCGACACGCTGCCAAGCCGCGACAGCAGCGCCAAGGACATGGGCCTGTTCCACATCGCGTTGACCCTGCCGCAGTTCGTGGTGCCGTTCTTCGCAGGACCGGCGCTCGACCACTTCAATGCGGTTTCACCGAACCTGGGCTACCGCGTCGTTTTCTCGAGCGCGATCGTGCTGCTCGCGATCGGCACCGTCTTCGTGAGCCGCATCAGGTCCGTACGCTGACCGCGCGCGCCTGACCGCGACCAGGCTCGCGATCCAGATCCCCGTGATGCCCACCACGCCGAACTCCGCCATCAGGCGCAGGACGAGCAGGTTGGAGTAACCCGAGAGCATCAGGGTCTGGAACCAGTTGTGCACGGGCCCGATGAGCAGCCAGCCCGCGCTCACAAGGACGACCACCATCCACTGCCGGCGCCGGATCGCCCAGTCCAGCAGAACCAGCATGGCCGGCAGCAGAAGCACGAGATGCGTGCCCCACGAGTAGCTCGCGATGAGCGGTCCGGCAGCGAGGATGGCCGCGGCCTCGAGCGCGCGAATCGAACGGTCGGCGCTGGGGCGGCGCAGCACCCAGAACGTGACTGCAACCACGGCCAGGGCGATCAAGAACGTGATGCCGCGTGCGATTGGGCTCGTGTCCCGGACTGAGCCCAGAAACGTGCCCGGGTCGAAAAGCCTGGCCACGGTCCCGCCGGGCGAGTGGTTCTCGAACAGGCCGGTGCCCGCCGAAAGCACGGGCGCAACCTTGAGCAGGTACTGCGGCAGGTACTGCGGCACCGCCAGCAGCCAGAGGCCCAGGCCTGCCACCACGGCGGCGGCCACCATCCGCCACCGCCTTCCCCAGATGAGGAGCAGACCGACGGGGCCCTGCAGCAGCTTGATCGCCACCGCGACGCCGAGCGCCGCCCCGCCCCACCACCGGTCCCCAGCGACCCAGCCGAGCAGCCAGACGCCGCTCAGCGCGGCCAGCACGAGGTTGATCTGGCCCTCATCGAAGTTGGCCGCGACAGGCTCGAAGGCGATGGTGACCAGGACCAGGAGGACGGCCATCTGCCAGTCGCGCACGCCCGCCGCCCGCAGCACCGTCCACACCAGGACGACGACCGATAGCTGGAGGACCGTGAGCACGACCGCCAGCTGCGCTGCGGGGGCGAGGTGCAGCAGCGGCTGGAGCATCCAGGCCACCGGCGGCGGCGTCACATACTGCGCGCCGGCCAGGGGCAGCGGCGTGAAGCTTCCGGTGGTGCGATTGGGGCAGAATCCGACGCCGATCGCGCACAGATCGTAGGGGTCCCGGCCGGCGGCGATCTTGGCCGCGGCGGCCATGTAGTTGGCACTGAAGTCCCCTGGCAGGGCGCCGACGGCCAGTGGGAGAACGACTGTCCGCCACAGATACAGGGCCGCGATCGGAGTCCCGGCGAGGATTAGGAGCGCCGCGCGAAACCGGCGATTGTCCAGTGGCGATGAGCGCGGCGCGGTCACGCGTCGATTATCGCGGCGGGTCCCGGCTGCTCAGCCGGCTGGGCACGAAATGAGGCGGCGCCGCATGGCCACCGCCTCAAGCTGATTCCCCGGGTGACACGCTTTTTGGTATCCGCGCCGCTTTACGGCCGTTGCCTCTTAGAGGAGGCCAACCTTTGCGTGAACTGTCGGGTTTCCAGCTCGGTCTGAGTTCAAGTTGCGACGATCGGACCGCCATGTCAAGTGGTTGGGATTTCACGGACGACCACGCGCACAATTGAGGAATGGGCGAGCTCAGCTACGTGCATGGCGCAAGCAGCGTTCCGCTGCTGGGCGAAACGATTTTTCAAAACCTGCGCCGGACCGCGGCGCGCCACGGTGACCGCGAGGCGCTGGTCGTATCCCATCAGGGTTACCGCGCGACCTACCGCGAGCTCCTCGAGCAGTGCGAGGTCATCGCCCGCGGCCTGATGGCGCGCGGAGTCGGCAAGGGTGATCGGGTCGGCATCTGGTCGCCGAATCGCTTCGAGTGGGTGCTCGTCCAGTACGCGACCGCGGCCATGGGCGCGATCCTCGTCAACATCAACCCGGCGTACCGCACCTCTGAGCTCGAATACGCGCTCAACCAGTCCGGCATCTCCTTCTTCATCCTGGCCGCGGCCTTCCGGCAGGCGGATTACCGATCGATGCTGGCCGAGGTCAAGGGCCGCTGCCCCGAGCTGCGCGAGGCCATGGTGTTCGAGGATGGCTGGGAGGCACTGAAGCGCGACGCCGCCAAGACCTCAATTGAAGATCTGCACGAACTCGAGGCTTCGCTGCAGTTCGACGACCCGATCAACATCCAGTACACGTCCGGCACGACCGGCTTCCCGAAGGGGGCCACGCTGTCGCACCACAACATCCTCAACAACGGCTTCTTCATCGGCGAGACGTTGAAGTACACCGAGCAGGACCGCGTCTGCATCCCCGTCCCTTTCTATCACTGCTTCGGGATGGTGCTCGGCAACCTCGCCTGCACCACGCACGGCGCGACCATGGTCATCCCCGGCGAGGCCTACGACCCGCTAGCCGTGATGGAGACCGTGCAGAAGGAACGCTGCACATCGCTTTACGGCGTGCCGACGATGTTCATCGGCGAGCTGGAGCACCCAAGCTTCCAGGACTTCGACTTCAGCTCGTTGCGCACGGGGATCATGGCCGGCTCTCCCTGCCCGGTCGAGGTCATGAAGAAGGTGCAGACGATCATGCACATCCCCGAGATGACGATCGCCTACGGCATGACCGAGACCTCCCCGGTCTCCACGCAGTGTGCGACCGACGACCCCCTCGAGAAACGTGTGGCGACCGTGGGGCGGGTGCACCCGCACGTAGAGATCAAAGTGGTTGACCCCGCCACCGGCGCGGTCGTTCCGCGCGGCATGGCTGGCGAGCTGTGCAGCCGCGGCTACATGGTCATGCGCGGCTACTGGAACAACAAGGAGGCGACGCAGCAGGCCATCGACTCCGCGCGCTGGATGCACACCGGCGACCTGGCCACGATGGACGAGGACGGCTACCTCAACATCGTCGGCCGGATCAAGGACATGATCATCCGGGGCGGCGAGAACATCTATCCGCGCGAGGTCGAGGAGTTCCTGTACAGCCACCCCGACATCGCCGACGTGCAGGTCATTGGCATCCCGTCCGCGAAGTACGGCGAGGAGGTCATGGCCTGGGTCAAGCTCCGTGAGGGGGCCCGGCCGACCGGAGAAGAGCTTGCCGCCTGGTGCAAGGGCAAGATCGCGACCTACAAGATCCCCCGCCAGTGGAAGTTCGTCGACGGCTTCCCGATGACGATCACGGGCAAGATCCAGAAGTTCAAGATGCGCGAGGTCTCGATCGAAGAGCTGGGCCTGGAGAAGGCGGCGGGGGTCAGGACCGCCTAGCCGAATTCCGTCCCTTTGGCTCCAAACGGTCCCTTCGAGTGGGGATGACGCGCCTGTTTGGCGCCAAACGGGCGAATCGAAGCCTCAGCGCAGGCTTTCGTACGGGAACGCGGCCGCGAATGGCTCGTACAGCAGGAGCACATGCTCGACCGGCAGCAGGTCGCGCATGAAGATCGCGCCCGCGGCAACTCCGGCGGTGCCCACGATCCCCGACCCGTCGTGCGGGGCCGCCTGCTCGGCGAGGTCCTGCGCGGCGCGGAACGAGATCGTGCGGGCGGCCGAGTGAGCCGTGTCGATCGCCGCCTTCCAGGCCGCCGCGTAGAGCGCCGCCACACCGGCGTCCGCAGCCTCGGACGCGGATGGCGGCGCGGCCGGACTCGTCGAGCCCGGAACGGACGGCAGCCTGGGCGGCTCCGACAGCACTTTGGCCACCGCCATCACCTCGGCCTTGGCGTCGCCGGTCAGCTCGGGCAGCTTCTGCATGAAGACGGCGATCTGCCGGTCGATCGGCGGCGGGAGCTCGTAGCCCGGTCCTGGCAGCACCGAGGCGAACGGTCGATACACAGTGGCGAAACGGATAAGGTCCATCTGCTCGCGAACCAGGATGCCGAGGGCAACCACCTGCGCCGACTCGAGCGCGGCGCCCGCGGCCGGCTCGGGCAGATGCTTGCTGATGGCGAGCTTGGTCTGGGTGACCCGAAACCCGCCTGAGAAGGCGTTGACCATCGCCTGATCGGCGCCCGAGAGCAGCTCCTCCAGCCCGAGCTCCATCGCCGCCGTCGACGCCCGCTGGCGCGAGAGGACGCGAGCGGCCGCGATCCATTCCCATTGGGCCTTGCTCAAAGACTTGGTTGCGGCGGCGAGGAACTGGCCCGCCTCGGTGGCGCTCAGTGGATTGCGACCTGTTCCGGCAGGAGACCCTTAGCCCGCAGCTTTTCGATCGGGTGATAGGCGTCGACGATGCGCATGGTGCCGGACGTCGACCGCAGGACCATCGACTGTGTGTATGCGTACACGTCCTCGTAGCGAACTCCCTTCAGCAGCTCGCCGGAGGTGATGCCGGTCGCGGCGAAGAAGATGTCGTCGCCCGAGCACAGGTCGTCGAGGCACAGGACCTTGTTCGGCTTGTGTCCCTCCTCGACAGCCCGCTGGCGCTCCTCATCGTTTCTGAAGAACAGCTTTGCCTGCATGTCGCCGCCGATGGTCTTGATGGCGCAGGCCGCCAGCACCCCTTCGGTGGCGCCGCCCGACCCCATCATGCAGTGGATTCCCGATCGGGTCTCCAGTGCCGCTTCCAGCGCGCCGGCCACGTCGCCTGCGGTGATGAGCTTGATCCGGGCGCCCACGTCGCGGATCTGGGCGACGATGTCCTTGTTCCGGTCGCGTTCGAGCACGACGACCGTCAGCTCCTGCACCGGTAGGCCCTCGGCCTTGGCGATCCGGCGGAGGTTCCACTCGACCGGCATCTCGAGGTCGATGACGCCCCGCGCCCGCCGCCCGACCACCAGCTTCTGCATGTAGTGGACGTGCGTCGTGAACATCGACCCGCGCTCCGCGAGGGCCACCACCGAGATCGCGCCCGGCAGTCCGCTGGCGGTCAGGCTGGTGCCTTCGATCGGGTCGACCGCGACGTCGACCTCGGGCTCGAGGCCGTTGCCGATCTGCTCGCCGAAGTAGAGCATGGGGGCCTCGTCCTTCTCGCCCTCGCCGATCACGACGGTGCCCCTCATGTCGACGTCGGCGAGTGCGCTCCGGATGGCCTCTACCGCCCGGCCGTCAGCGGCTTCCTTGTTGCCTCGGCCCTGCAGGGGCGCGGCCGCCAGCGCTCCCGCCTCGGTGACCCGAAGCAGCTCCAGCGCAAGGTTGCGGTTGATTCCGCCGTCTATCGCCGACACCGTAAATACGCTAACCGATGCCCCGGCGGCGGATCGGAAGCTTGTCGGCCTCTACCAGCATGTCCTTTTTGCTGGCGAGCCGGCGCTCGCCCTCCTTGCCCAGGTAGACGCAGGTGCGCTCGAGCACTGCGGTCACGCGGACCTTCACGCCGTTGAAGGTCGCATCGAAGGCGTCGGTGAGGATCTCATCCTCCTCGAGCACGACCTCGCTGAGGCGACGGGTGCCTCCCGGGCGCGGCCTGGGCGGAAGGTCGACGACTCGAGGCCGTGACCCAGGCGGTCCAGGCTTGATCGTCAGCCGCGCCGAGGCGGGCGGCCCCTTAGCGCGCCCGCCCCCGGCGGACGGCTTTCTGGCTGGTCGCTTAGAAGAACTCACCCCACAACTTCCTGACCCGGGTGACCGGGTTGGAGAAGCCGTTGAAAGCGCCCTGGCCGGGCGAAGTCGTCCCGCCGGACACTACCTGCTCGCCCCCTTCCGGGATGCCCTCTGGGTGGACTCGGATCACGCCGTGGTGAACGCCGCCTTCCTGGACCACCAGCGCCCCGACTCTGGCGTCGCCTTCGAGGCGGGCGCTGCTTGTCAGCTTCAGGCGTGAGCTCGCCACGACGTTGCCCCGGACGTAGCCCGCGATCGTGACCCGCGTGCCGTTGATGTCCGCCTCCACGTGCGCGTCGGGACCGATCGTCAGATCGCCGTCGCAGTCGATCCGCCCGCTGAACGTGCCCTGCACGACTCCGCTGCCGCGAATCTGGAGCCGGCCGGAAAGCACGTCGTCCTTCGCGAGCACGGTGATGACCTGTTCCGCAGCGCGGTCGCTGCGGTCGCCGTTGACCGCCGGCGCCTCGACCGTTTCCAAACCGGTATCTGTCATTGGAGTCCTCCCAACCCCGGCGAGAATGCCTGGGCCCCACCTTCTCGGCCCCCCAATCGGGCGGCCCTTCCTCCAGGCCAGCATAGCTGCTGCCTGGCGGCCTGGACTGTGAAGGAGGGGTCAAAGATCGGGGTGACCCCTCAGATATTCCAGCACAGCTTCGCGCTCGGCCGGGATTTCTCCGTCCAAAACGAGCTCGGTCAGCCGGGCCTTGATGCGCCCGACCTCCGGGCCCGCGGGCAGGTTGCGGATGCTCATGATGTCCTCGCCGTCGACCGGCGACGCCAGCCTCGAGGGCCGCTCGGACAGCACGTCACGCAGGCGCCGCTCGAGCTCGTCCAGCTTCTCCGGCTCGGGGTAGGAGGACGCCGCGAGGTCGGCCCGAGCCAGCGCCAACAGGCGGTCGAGCTGGTCTCCGGCTTCGCGGGCCAGCCTCCGCACGGCTCCGTCCTTCCACTCCGAGCTGTAGTAGACCGGCCGCAGATGGAGGCGCACCAGCTTGGCCACCACCTCGATGTCCTTGATCGCAAAGCGCAGGCGGCCCAGGGCCCCGGTGGCCAGCCTGGCGCCGACCTCCTCGTGGCCCGTGAAGGCGCCATCCGGCGTCGCCGTGCTCGGCTTGCCGACGTCGTGGAAAAGCGCAGCGAGGCGTAGAAGGAGGTCGGCGGGGGTCGCCTGGAGGGCGAGCAGCGTGTGGCCGTAAACGTCGTGCGTGTGGAAGCCGCCCTGGGCGACGCCCTTGCATGCGGCCACCTCAGGCAGGATCACCTCGAGCAGCCCACCCTCGTCCAGCAGCTCGATCGCCTTGCTTGGCCGCTCCGAGAGGAGCATCTTGCGCAGCTCGTCGGCGACGCGCTCGGCGGAGATCACGGGGTACGCCAGGCGGCCCTTCATGCTGCGCATCGCGGGGACCAGGTCGGGCGCCGGCTCGAAGCCCAGCTCGGACGCGAATCGAATGGCTCGCAGCATCCGCAGCGGGTCGTCGTTGAACGTCTGCTCGGGTGGCGCGGGCGTGCGGATGACCCGCGCCGCGAGGTCGGAGCGGCCGCGGCCAAGCGGGTCGTGGATCTCTCCGTCCATGTCCATCAGCAGGGTGTTGATGGTGAAGTCCCGTCGCGTGAGGTCATCCTCCAGCGACGCCGGGCGAACGTCGGGCTTGCGCGAATCCGGAGGGTACGACTCGGCCCTCGCTGACACGAACTCGACGATGTGTCCCGGGACCACGACCTGCGCAGTGCCAAAGCGCTCGAACACGACCGGAGGGCGCGCCCCGGCGATCTGGGCAAAGCGCTCGGCCAGCCGCGGGCCGCCGCCCTCCTCGACGACTACGTCCGGGTTGGGGTGCGGCCGCCCGAGCACCTTGTCGCGAACGTATCCGCCGACGACCCACGCCCGGACGCCCTCTGACTCCGCCGCCTGCTTAAGCAGCCGGATGAGCTCGACGTCGGTGAGTTCCTCTACTGGTTGATCCGAGCCCATTCCACCGCTCCGACCTGGCCCGCGCGGTCGCCCAGGCGGGCACGTCGCAACTTGGGCCGGCGGGCGGGCTTGATGAACGGCGAGGACTTGAGGGTCTCGATCATGGTCGGCTGAACCAGCGCCCACGAACGGGTGACGCCGCCGCCCATCACGAAGAGCTCTGGGTCGAGGGCGTTCGTGAGGCTGATGAGGGCCAGGCCCATGTAGCGCGCCGCGCGCTCGACGACCATGCGGGCGTGCCGGTCGCCGTTCGCGGCGGCCTTGAACAGCTCCGCTGCCGGGTGGCCAGTCTCGCGGGCGAGGCTCGCGCCGCCGGCCATGGCCTCGAGGCAACCGCGCTGGCCGCAGTTGTCGAGCGGCCCGTCCGGGTCGATGATCATGTGCCCGATCTCGCCGGCCGTGCCGTGCGCTCCGCGGTGCAGCCGGCCGTCGATGATCAGCCCACCGCCGATCCCTGTTGACCAGGTGATGTAGATCATGTTGCGGGTCCCGCGACCCGCGCCCCGGTGGAACTCGCCGAGCCCGGCCATGTCAGCGTCGTTGGCGACCTGCACCCTCGCGCCGGTCGCCCGGCGCAGTAGGTCGGCCAGCGGGACGTTGCGCCAGCCGGGCAGGTTGGGCGGGTTCACCAGCACCCCGCGCTTGATGTCGATCGGGCCCGGCGCGGCAATCGTGATGGTGGTCACCTTCTGGCGGCCGCGGTTGCGCTCGATCTCGGTTGCCGCCCACTCGACCATCCGCTGCGGCGTGCCGAGCAGCGGCGTCTTGGTCTTGAAGCTGCCGACCAGCCGGCCGTCGGACCTTGCCAGCGCGACGCGCACCTGGGTCCCGCCGAGGTCGATTCCAGCCAGCATGCGTGTGAAAGGTTAAGCGGTTAGCAGCTGACGGCCCCGGAGCGAGGCCAGGATCTCCATCGGCGCCCGGGCTCGGTTGAACGTGTAGAAGTGCAGCCCCGGCACCCCGGTCGCCAACAGCTCCTCGCACTGCTCGATGCAGTGCCGGACGCCGATCGCGCGCACGGCGTCGTCATCCGCGGCGGCGGCGATCTCGGCCGCGAGCCGAGCCGGCACCGTGGCACCCGTCATCGACGCCATGAACGCGAGCGAGCGGCGGCTGGGAACCGGCATCAGCCCGGGCACGATAGGTAGGGTGATCCCCACCTTCCTCGCGCGATCAACCAGGTCGAAGTAGAACCGGTTGTCGAAGAAGAGCTGGGTGATGAGGAAGTCGGCCCCGGCCTCGACCTTGAGGCGCAGGTAGTTGAACTCGTGCTCGAGGTCGGGGCTCTCGGGGTGCTTCTCGGCGCTGCAGGCGGCGCCGATGCCGAACCGGTAGCCAGAGCTGCGCAGGAACGCGACCAGATCGCTGCCATGGGTGAGCCCGGGGTCGATCGGCTCAAAGGGGAGGCCCGGGCCCGGTGGGTCGCCCCGCAGGGCGAGCACGTTGGCCACCCCCTCGCGCTCCATCCAGTTGAGGTGCCGGCGCGTCTCGTCCCGGGTGTTGGCGCAGGTCAGGTGGGCCATCGCCTCGAGGTGGTACTGCCGCTTGATCCGCGTCACGAGCTCGAGCGTCTTGTCCCCGGTCGCCCGCCGGTAGGTGACGGAGACCCAATCGGGCGCGTTGCCGGCGAGCGCGGCGATCGTCTTCTCGAGCCGGTCGACCTCACCCTCGTCGCGGGGAGCCATGAACTCGAACGAGACCGTCGGCCGGCCGCGGGTCAGCATGTCGGCGATGCGCACGGGCCCAGAGCCTAGCGCAGAACCCGCGCGTCGCCGACGCGCCGCGTCACGCGCTCGGCGTCCAGGTGCTCGAGGAGCGCGAGCACCGGCCGGCGGCTTGCGCCCATCCGGTCGCGCAGCTGCGCCACGGTCACGGATCCGCCCTCGGCCACCATCTCCTTCACGAGCGCCACAGCGCTCGCGTACGCCTCGCGCGTGAGCGCCACGTCGTCGCTCAGCCTGACCACGTCGCCGCGCCGCTCCAGGGCGCGAACCACCTCAGTGGTCGCCCCGCTCTTCTGCATCGCCTCGGCCAGCGAGGGCGGCGCGAACGGATTGCTCGCGAGCTGCTCGATCAGGCGGCGCGCGGGCCCGTCGCCCGCTTCGAGGGCCACCTGGTGGCTCGGCAGGGCTACCTCGGTTCCGCGCTCGACGACGATCCCGTCCTCGACCAGGCCGCGGAGCGCGGCCGCAAAAGCAGTCGGCGCGATCGCGGCGCGGCTGCGCAGCTCCTCGCGAGGCATGCCGGCCCTCAGCGGATGCGCGGCGTGGTGGGCGGCCAGCTCGCCGGCCACACGTTTTGCCATCGCCGCCCAGTGCTCACGGGCCCAGATCCAATCACCGGACCGGCGCGCGTCCAGCGACTCCACGTCGGCTTCGGCCGAGAGCGTCGCCTTCAACAGCGCGGCCGCTGTCACGCCGCGGGGATACTTCCGCAGCTCCTCCTGGAGCACGTTGCCGGCAGCGCGGCGCTCGAGCGAGGCGCGGACGGCGGCGTCGTGGCGCGGGTGCTTGTGCGGCGCGATGTCCGCAAAGCGCCCACCGGCGAGGGTCAGCGACGGGCTCGGTACGCGGAGGACGAAGCGGTCGCCGGCGGCGACGGCGGTCGGGCGCTCGAGGTACAGCTGCACCCAACCCTCGGCTCCGGGGTCGATGGTGTCGCCCTCGAGGACGATGGCGCGAGCGCCGACCTCGACCGTACCGGTGTGGAGGGTCAGCTCGGCCCCATGTCGGAGCGGACGCGCCGCGTCGGGCAGCACGCGCACGCGGGCGTCTACGCGTCGTGTCGGATGCAGAGTGCCCGGCGGCGCGAGGACGTCTCCGCGCTCCACCTCGTGCTTCTCGGCGCCGGCGATGTTGACGGCCACGCGGCTTCCCGGACGGGCCACCTCGACCTTGCGGTTGTGCTGCTGCAGGCCGCGAACCCGCACCACACGGCCATCGGGGACGACCTCGAGCTCCTGTCCGACCGTGAGCGAACCGTCGACCAGAGTGCCGGTGACGACGGTGCCAAAGCCGCTCATCGTGAACGCCCGGTCGACGGGCAGCCGTGCGCGGCTGAGGTCGGTCCTGGGCTCGGCTTCGGCGAGCACCGCGTCAAGCGCGGCTGTGAGGTCGTCGAGGCCGCGCCGGTCGACCGAGGAGACCGGGACGATGCGCGCCCCCGCGAGCGAAGTGCGCTCCAGCGCCGCCGCCACTTCGGATGACACCATGTCGATCCATTCGGCGTCGACGAGGTCGATCTTGGTCAAAGCGACGACTCCCCGGCGCACGTCCAGCAGGTCGACGATCTCGAGGTGCTCGCGGGTTTGCGGGCGCACCCCCTCGTCGGCGGCCACGACCAGGATCACCGCATCCATCCCGTGCACGCCGGCGAGCATGTTGCGGATGAAGCGCGCGTGGCCCGGCACGTCCACGACGCCGACCTCGCGCCCGCTTGGCAGGCGGAGGTGCGCGAAGCCGAGATCGATGGTCATGCCCCGACGCTTCTCCTCCGCCAGGCGATCCGGATCGATGCCGGTCAGCGCGGTGATAAGGGTCGACTTGCCGTGGTCGATGTGACCGGCTGTCCCGACGACAGCCTCCGGAAACTCGGGGCTCACTGCAGGCTTTTGACCGCCGCCTCCACCGCATCGATCAGCTCCTCGTCCTCGCCCTTGAGCACCGTCCGCGGATCCAGGCAGCACGCGCCGTCCTCGATGCGCGCGATCACGGCTGGGCGGCCGTGGCGCAGGGCCGCGGACAATCGCGAGGCGGGGCCGACCAGGGCGAGGAGCACCGTCGGCAGGCCGTGGCCGGGCAGCGATCCGCCGCCGACGGCCGACTCACCATTCGCCAGCCGGACCGACACGCCCCTCTCCTCGAGCTTGACCGACCACAGCGCGGCGCGCCTGCGGATCTGATCGACGAGCGTCTTGAGCATGCGCTCGACCGGGATGTCGTCCTGGTGGCCCGCAAATCGCTGCCTCAGCGTCGCCTCCAGGGCCGCGAGCGTCAGCTTGTCGATGCGAACCGCACGGGCGAGCGGATGCTTCGCCACCCGGCGCACCACGTCTCTGCGCCCGAGGATGATGCCAGCCTGCGGGCCGCCGAGCAGCTTGTCGCCCGAGAACGTGACCACGTCGCACGCGTGCACCGAATCCGCGATCGTGGGCTCGTCACCTATCGATTCCATGGCTCCGCTGCCGAGGTCGTCGATGAGCAGGATGCCGCGAGCGCGAGCGATGCCGGCCAGCTCCTCGAGCGACGCGGATTCGGTGAAGCCGGTCACGCGGTAGTTGGACGTGTGCACACGCAGGATGGCCGCGGTGCGCTCTCCGATCGCGTGCTCGTAATCGGACGCGCGCGTGCGGTTGGTCGTCCCCACCTCGACCATTCGCGCGCCCGACAGTCGCATCACGTCCGGCATCCGGAACGAGCCGCCGATCTCCACGAGCTGGCCGCGCGAGACGACGACCTCGCGGCCCTTGCAGAGCGCGGTCAGGGCGAGCAGGATCGCCGCCGCGTTGTTGTTGACGACATGCGCGGCCTCGGCCTCGAACAGGGAGGTCAGAAGCCCCGTGAGCAGGTCGGCACGCTCGCCGCGCTTGCCGGTATCGAGGTCCAGCTCCAGGTTGCTGTAGTGGGCAGCGGTGGCCAGAGCGTCGACCGCCGCGGGCGACAGGGGGGCGCGGCCGAGGTTGGTGTGCAGGATCACGCCCGTGGCGTTGATCACGCGTCTCAGGCTGGGCGCCGCGGCCGTCTGCAAACGCTCCTCCACGCGAGCCGCGCGCTCGGCGTCGCCCGCGGGCTCGCCGTCGCGCTCCGCCTCGACCTGCTCGCGGATGGCGCCGACCACCCGCTCTCGCCCGAATCTCTCGGCAAGCGCTGTGTAGGGCTCCTGGTTGATGAGAGTCCCTACAGCAGGCAGGGCGCGAGCCCGTTGAAGTTGGGCACTCCGTACCCGATGCATGTGCCTAATGAGATTAGGCTCGCGGGGGTGTAGAAGGGCGACATGACGACGCTGAGGACGGGGACCCGGAACACGCTGCCGATGAAGATCACGAGGATCACCCCGATCCAGATCTCCCGGCGCCGCGCCGACACGGTGAAGAAGAAGCGCGGATTGCGATCTTTGAACAGGGCCTCGACGATGGCCCACCCGTCAAGGCCCGGAACCGGCAGAAGCTGGAAGGCGAAGATCGACACGTTCAGGAACCACATGGCGTACAGCGCGTAGGTCAGCAGGCCACCTACGGAGGTCACCGACGCGATCCCACCGTTGTGGATCAGGAACCTGAGGATCACCCCCAGGAGCACGGCGGCCAGGAGGTTGGCCGCTGGGCCGCCCAGCTCATACAGGACCTTCTGGCCCATTGAGCTGATGCGGTTGGGCTGAACCGGCACCTTCCGGCCCCAGCCGACGAGCGCGATGAAGACGGCGATCAGGCCGAGCGGGTCGAACAGCCGCCGAAGCTTGCTCGGCGAAAGGTCGAAATAGCCGAAGTAGCGGACCGAGCGATCGCCGAGGAAGTAGGCGGCGACGGCGTGGCCGAGCTCATGGACCGGGATGGCGATGACGAGGGCGGGCACGAGCATGAGGGCCGCGACGAGGAACTGCGCAAGGCCGTTCAATCGATTGGGATTTTGCCGACGCGAGACGCACGGCGGCGGGCCGGGGCCCGCTTCGCACCCGCCGTGCTTCGACGCGGACGCGCATCCGCGCCGGTCGTGACCCGATGCTCGTAGATCAGCACCAGGGCCGTGATCAGCTCCCGCTGCGCGTTGAGCAGGTGAACCTGCGCCGAGGGCGGGACCATGTCCTGAAGCAGGTTGCCCATCCTCGTCGCCAGCTCGCTCACCAGCTCGATCAGGCGCTCGCCGTCGCGGCTCACTTCTTCGCCTCCTGGCGTTTGGCGAACCGCACCCGCAGCTCGCCGTCCTGGATCGCGGCGCCCGCGGTTTCGCGCTGGGCGAGCACCCTCGGCAAGGTGATCTCCCGCCGGTAGTTGCCCACCGTGACGTAGAGCTCGCCGTTGTGCCGGCTGAGGTCGACTGCCGAGCGATCGACAAAGGGCACCTTGAGCGACAGCACGTAGTCGGTTCCGTTCTTAACGATGCGCTGGGGGCTCTCGGTGACGAAGTGCTCCGCCGGGTCACGGTCCCCATAGGTGGCCAGAGCCATGCGCTTCAGCATCTCCTCCCCCACGACCTCGCTGTCGAACAGGGGCACGTTGAAGATCGGGATGCCCTCGAAGGACTGTTCGACCTCGGTCTGATATCGCCGGTGTATGAGCTGCCACTTCTTGAACAGCTCGTCGTGGAGCTCGCCCGGCAGGAGGCGGTTGACGATCACCGCGTCAGTCACGTAACCGAAGAGGCTGAGATAGCTGAACGCTCGCTTCGCCTCTTTGACGACCATCTTCTCGAGGTTGAGGACGATGCGAACGGTGGTGATCGCCGGATCGGTGAGCACCTTGCGCATGCCGTCGAGGTCCAGCAGCAGGTCCTTCAACGACGCGAAGATCTCGTCCTTGGGCAGCGGGATGTCCATGAGCGGTTGGAGAACGGGCCTCGCGATTCGCATTGCGCGCCGCTCCCACGGATAGATCTTGTCGAGCCACCACCGGGCCGCGTCGGGAAACGTGAGCAGCTGCAGGGTCTCGCCCGTGGGCGCGCAGTCGACGATCAGGACGTCGTGCTCCGCGCGCTGCGCGTAGTGCTTGATCCACATCAGCGACGCGATCTCGTCCATGCCCGGCGGGTTGGCAACCTCCTCGGCAACGACCTCGTCCAGGCCCTGTGTCGCGAAGACCTCGACCGCGTACTCGTGGAGCTTGGCCCAGTGCCTCTGCATCTCGTGCAGCGCCGACACCTCGTGCGCCCAGAGGTTGTCTGAGATCTTGGTCAGCGAGGTGCCGAGCTCGATGTCGAACGAGTCCCCGAGCGAGTGCGCGGGGTCGGTACTCATCACCACAGTGCGGTAGCCGGCCTGGGCGCAGCGCACCGCTGTCGCCGCGGCGACCGACGTTTTGCCGACGCCGCCCTTGCCTGTGAAAAGGATCACGCGCACGGGACTGAGTCTAGGCGCGGGCGAAGGGCCGGCGTCGCGTCGCGTCAGGTCTTCGGCGCGTTCACGCGACCCGAGACCAGCTCCTCGACGTGCTGGAGGATCTTGACCGTGACCTCCGTGTTCTGCTTGATCGCCAGGAGGATCTCGACGTTCTGGGCGTCGGCTTTCTCCGCCTCGGCGGCTGCATGCTCCAGCGTGAGCCGGTCCTTCTGTGCCTGGCGGTTGCCGGCGAGAAGCAGCACTGGACCGGTATAGGCCGCCTGGATCGAGAACAAAAGGTTCAGCAGGATGAACGGCTTCGGGTCGAAGTTGAAGAACAGAATGGCGTTGCCCACCATCCAGATCGTGACCGCGACCGTCTGGATGATGAGGAAAGTCCAGGATCCGATCCCCGACGAGATCTTGTCGGCGAGCATCTCGCCGAACGTCGCCTCGTCGTGGTGGATGACGTTGACAGGGTGCTGGTGATCACCCGGGGTCAGCTTGCGGTGACGGAGGGTTTCCTTGAGGGCCGCTTTCCCCGTGTCGCTCGTTCGTACCGACATTTCGGCCAGAACTCTAACGGCGCGGCTGTCGAATGGAGCCCCGAATCGCCTATTTGATCAGCTGCGGGATGGCGAAGGAGCCGGCCGCAAGCAAGACCACCATCGCCGCGGCGACGACGGCGAGCCGGACCAGGTCGTTGGTGAAGTAAGGGACGCGGTCCAGGGGGATGGCCGGGTCGGCCGACTGGACGACCATCCGGCCGCGGGCGCTCTTGATCATCTTGTTGGTGCCGCCAAGCGACATCTCGACCGCGCGGACCAGCGCCTGGTCGCCTCCCACTCGGGCCTGGGAGAGCGTGCGCTGCGTCCCTGGGCTCGCCGAGGTCGGGGCGGAGGCCTTGATCGGCGGTCGGAACTTCGCCCGGGCCTTCTTGCGACTCTTGCGGCTCACGAGTTGGAGTTTAACGGCCCGGGTTGACCCGAGCGCCTACCGGCCGCTCGCCTGGCATGCTCGAATAGCCTGACTATTCTTGTTAAGGCTTGACAGCAACTACATTCGGGGTTATAACTTCCAGCGGGACACAACATGTCGTAGCCCACACCCCATCCGGTTGAGTCCCACGGCCCAAAGACAGGCAGGCGGAGAACCCCTCGTCGTCCTACTCCACGACCCCGAACCGGCCCTCAAACCGCCTGCCTGCCCTACACCTCGGTGGTGAGCTCGGCGTACTCCTCTTCACTGATCAGGTCCTCGAGCTCGCTCTTGTCCTCGATCCTGACCCGCAGCAGCCAGCCCGAGCCGTAGGGATCGGAGTTGAGGACGTCCGGGTTCTCCAGCGCCTCGGGATTCACCTCGATCACCTCGCCCGTGATCGGCGCGTCGATGGGCGATGACGCCTCCTCCGACTCGACGTGGCCCATGCGCCGGCGCGCGCGCAGGACATCGCCGAGGTCAGGCAGCTCGAGGACGGTGATCTCCCCCATCTGGTCCTGGAGGTACTCGCTCAGCCCGAGGACAGCGGTGTCGTCCTCGATCCTCACCCAGACGTGGGCGCCGCTGAACCGAAGCTGGGACATACGTGAATGATGAAGGAGAAAGGGATTGCGGAAACCCCCGTTAGGCGGGGTATGCGCTACTTGATGATGATCGTGCTCGCTGCGGCCCTGATCTGGCTCGGTAGCCTCCTCTGGACGATGCTCCAGTCGACAGGGAATACGTTCTAGAGGCTCGGCCTCAGCGCCCGATTCGGAAGAAAACGACGTCGCCGTCCTGCACGCGGTACTCGCGTCCTTCCACGCGCAGCTTGCCTGCGGCCCGGAGGGCCTCCATGGAGCCCGCCGCGACCAGCTCGTCGACGGACGTGACCTCCGCGCGGATGAAGTGCTTCTCGAAATCGGTGTGGATCTTGGAGGCGGCCACCGGCGCGGGCGCGTCGCGCTCGCACGGCCACGCGCGCACCTCCGGCTCGCCGGCGGTGAAATAGGTGATCAGCCCACCCGCTTCCCAGACGGCGCGCGCGATCCGCCCCAGCCCAGACTCGTCGATGCCGTAGCCGGCGCGCATCTCGGCCTGCTCCGACGGCTCCAGCTCGCCAAGCTCGGACTCGAGCCGGGCCGAGAGCACGATCGCGGGCGCCGGCTCCGACTCCGCCAGGCGCACGACCTTCGCGGCCGCCTCGCCTCCCGCCGGCAGCAGCTCGTCGGCGACGTTGGCCACGTACACAGACGGCTTCAGCGTCACCGGGAAGATCCCCGCCAGCAGCGCCCGCTGCTCGGACTCCAGCGGCAGGGTGCGCAGCGACTTGCCCGCGTCGAGGTGGGCCTTCGCCGCCGCCAGCACCTCGCTCTCGGCCTGCGCGTCCTTCTTACCCGCGCGCGCCTCCTTGCCCACGATCTCGAGGCGCTTCTCAACCGACGACAGGTCGGCCAGCACCAGGTCGAGGGTGAACTCGTCCATCTCCGCCACCGGCTCGGGGTCGGGTCCGAAACATCGCGCCACCTTGACCAGCACGTCGGCCTGGCGCGCGAACGCCACGCGCTGGGCGCGGCTGCCCGGCGGCGTGTCCTCGACACGCACCTGGGCGGGCGTGGTCTTCTTGGGGTTGACGGCGGCGCTCAAACGCTGGAGCCGCTCATCGGGCACGTCGACCATGCCGACGCCGTCGGCACCGCGGCCGGCGGTCAGAACGTTGAACAGCGTGGTCTTACCCGACCCCGCGGGGCCTACCAGCGCGACGGATACAGGCAACTACTCGACGTCCAGCTCGAACGTCTTGTGCAGGGTGCGCACGCCCTTGTCGACCTGGTCGCGCGAGACCAGGCACGTGATGCGGATCTCCGAGGTGCTGATCATCTCGATGTTGATGCCGGCGTCGGCCAGGGCGCGGAACATGCGGCCGGCGATGCCGGGCATGCCGAGCATGCCGGTGCCGACGATCGAGAGCTTGGCGATGCGCGCGTTCGAGGACACGCTGCGCGCGCCTACCGCTTTGGCCGCCACCCTGACCAACTTTTCAGCTGCCTTCAGGTCCGACTCCTGCACGGAGAAGGTGAGGTCGGTCCTGCCCGAATGGCCGACGTTCTGCACGATGACGTCAACGGAGATGCCCGCGGCGCCGAGCGGCTCGAAGATCGCGGCTGCGACGCCCGGGCGATCGCGCACGCCGAGAACGGTGATCTTCGCGACGTTGGTTTCCTGTGCGATGCCGCGCACTCTCTGTCTGTCTTCCATAGGCACCTGGGCGACGATCATCGTACCCACGCGGTCATTGAAGCTCGACCGGACGTGGATGGGAACGTCGAAGAGCTCGCCGATCTCGACCGCTCGTGGATGCATGACCCGCGCGCCGACCGCGGCCAGCTCGAGCATCTCGTCGTAGCGGATGTGGCTCAGCTTGCGCGCCGTGCGCACCACGCGCGGATCCGCCGTGTAGATGCCGTCCACGTCGGTGTAGATCTCGCATGAGGACGCGCGCAGCGCCGCGGCGAGCGCGACCGCGGTCGTGTCAGACCCTCCGCGACCAAGCGTCGTCACCTCGAACTCCTCGGTTACTCCCTGGAAGCCCGCGACGACTGCGACCTTGCCCTCGCTCAGGGTCTGGAGTATGCGGTCAGGCTTGATGTCTTTGATGCGAGCGCGCGAGTGGTGGGCGCTCGTGCGCACACCGGCCTGCAGGCCCGACAGCGACACCGCCGGAACGCCCATGCCCTGCAGGCACATCGCGACGAGAGGAGCAGTGATGGTCTCGCCGTTAGCGACGAGCATGTCCAGCTCGCGCGCCGGTGGCTCGGGGTTGACGCTTTCGGCGAGCGCGATCAGCCGGTCGGTCGTGTGGCCCATCGCCGAAACGACGGCGACCACCTGCTCACCGCGCTTGACGGTATCGGCGATCCGGCGGCTGACGCGCCTGATCCGAGCCGCGCTGCTGACAGAGGTACCTCCGTACTTCTGGACGATCACAGAGAACGGAACATGCCCTTGTCTGTCACTTTCGTGACAAGCGCACGTCCGTGCTGCGGCGCCGCCGCGGCCATGATGCGCGAGATTCGCGTGGCCTGCGAGGGCGCGCAGAACGCGAAGACGCTCGGGCCCGCGCCGCAGATCGAGGCCGCGTAGGCGCCCGCGCGGTCCGCCGCGTCCATCACGTCCTGCACCCACGGATACAGATGGAGGCGGTGAGGCTGCGCCAGCCGGTCGCGCATCGCGTGCTCGAGCAGGGTCGGCCGCTTGGCGGTGATGGCCCGGACGAGCAGGCCGGTGCGCGCCGCATTGTAGATGGCCGACTCGAGCGGAACCGAGTCCGGCAGCACCGAGCGCGCCTTGTCCGTGGGGAGCGGAACGTGGGCAACGAAAAGCGCGACGCCCCAGCCGGGGTTCGGCAGGCGCTCATCGAACTGCTCGGAGACGATCCTCATGCCTCCCGAAGCGCATGCCGACACGTTGTCGAGGTGGCCTTCGTCGGCGCCGGCGTCGATGATGTGGCTCTTCAGGTCCCACGGTTCGGTGAGTGCGGAGGCCGCGAGCCGCGCCGCCGCGCTGCTGCCGAGACCGACGCCGAGAGGGATCTCGCTCTTCACGACGCCCCTCATCTTTTTCTTTGAGAACGGGTTGTCGTGGGCGATCAGGTATTCGGCGCCCTCGCCCTCGAAATCCCACGAGGGTTTGTCGGCGGGCTCGGCGATGACCTCCAGCCAGAGGTCGATCGCCATCGCCATGCAGTCGAATCCGGGTCCCAGGTTGGCGATCGAAGCGGGCACTCGGATTCGCATCTACAGCTTCAAGACCTTGGCAAGTGTACGGGCATCGCCCTCGAGCTCGATCGGGGGTTCGACATTCTTCAGCGCCGCGTCAGGGTCCTTCAAGCCCGAGCCTGTCAGCACCACCACCGCCGTCGCGTCGCGGTCGATCCGGCCCTCCTGGACCAGCCTGAAGAGCAGTGCGAGCGGCGCCGCGGACGCCGGCTCGCAGAACAGTCCCTCGGTGCCGGCAAGGCGAACCTGCGCCGACAGGATCTCGGTGTCGCTGACCGCGGCGATGGCGCCGCCTGACTCGTCGCGCGCGCTGGTCGCTCCCTCCCACGACGCGGGGTTGCCGATGCGGATGGCGGAGGCGACAGTCCTGGGGTGCTCGACCGGATGCCCGGTGACGATGGGCGCCGCCCCATCCGCCTGCGCCCCCACCATCCGCGGCAGCTGCGTGGCCCGGCCGGCGGCATGGTACTCCCGGAACCCCTTCCAGTACGCGGTGATGTTGCCCGCGTTGCCGACCGGGAGAAAGAGGTAGTCCGGCGCGTCGCCGAGGGCCTCGATCACCTCGAAGGCGGCCGTCTTCTGGCCTTCGATGCGATGCGGGTTGACCGAGTTCATGAGCGCCACAGGATATCGGCTGGTCAGCTCGCGCACGGTGTCGAGCGCGTGGTCGAAAGAGCCTTTCAGCGCGATCACTTTCGCGCCATACATCAGCGCTTGCGAGAGCTTGTTCATCGCGATCTCTGAAGGTGCGCCCTGCGCGCGCCCGGCGCCTGACGGCACCACGACGATCGCCCGCACGCCCGTGCGTGCGGCGTAGGCAGCCATCGACGCCGAAGTGTTGCCGGTGGATGCGCACATCAGCACACGGCTCCCCGCCTCGAGCGCCTTTGCGACCGCGACCACCATGCCTCGATCCTTGAAGGAGCCTGTCGGGTTGAGGCCCTCGTACTTGAAGAAAAGCCGCTTCAGGCCGAGAGCGCGCGCGATGTTGCGGCTCGGCACCAACGGAGTCGAGCCTTCGTGCAGGTCGACGTCGGGTGTGTTGGGCCCGATCGGCAGGTATTCGCGGTACCGGGCGAGCACGCCCATTTAATAGACACGAAGGAAGGAGGAGACCTCATGCACGGGCTGCAGGCCGGCGATGCCCTCTCGTGCCTTTTGGAGGTGCGCGTCGGCAGTGGGATGCGTGGTGATCACGATCTCGGCGGTCTTGTCCTGGATCGACGCGTCCTTCTGGATGAAGCTGGAGATGCTCACGCCTTCCTCGGCGAAAACCTGCCCGATCGCCGCCAGCACGCCCGCCCGGTCGTCGACGCGGATCCGGTAGTAGGCGCGAGTCACCACCTCGCCCATCGGAATGACGCCGATCCGGTCGTCGAAGCTGAATGACGGCCGGCTCTGCACGCCGCGCCGGATGGATCGGGCGAGGTCGATCAGGTCGCCGACGACGGCGGAAGCGGTGGGCCTGCCCCCCGCGCCCTGGCCCACGAGCAGCACCTGCCCGACCAGGTCGCCCTCGACGAAGACGGCGTTGTTCGCGCCTTCGACCTGGGCGAGCGGGTGCTCGAGCGGGACCATCGCGGGGTGCACGCGCGCCTCGATGCGGCCGGGGTGGCGCTGGGTGTGCGCGATCAGCTTGATCGCGTAGCCGAGCTCGCGCGCGTAACGGAAATCGACAGGGTCGATGCCCTCGATGCCTTCGCGGTAGATGTCGCGCGGATGCACGTGGATCTCGTAGGCGATCGAGCCGAGGATGGCCAGCTTGTAGGTTGCGTCGAAACCGCCGACGTCGTCCGTGGGGTCGGCCTCCGCGTAGCCCGCGGCCTGCGCCTCGCGCACCGCGTACTCGAGGGGCAGCCCTTCTGCCGCCATGCGCCCGAGCACGTAGTTGGTCGTGCCGTTGATGACCGCCGAGACGCGCTCGATGCGGTTGGCCTGGAGGTCGGTGCGGAAAGTGCTGATGAGGGGAATGCCGCCGCCCACCGCTGCCTCGAAGTAGACGTCGACGTTCTTCTCAGCGGCGAGGTTCAGCAGCTCCGGCCCGTGGTTGGCCATCACCACCTTGTTCGCCGTCACGACATGCTTCCCGGCGCGAATCGCCCGCTCGAGGTAGCTGTGCATGGGCTGGTCGCCGCCGGCGACCTCGACCAGCACCTCGATCGAGGGATCGTCCAGCAGCACGTCCGGCTCGTCGGTGAGAAGATCTCGGGCCACCTCCACGGAGCGAGGCTTGTCGAGATCGCGGACCAGCACGCGCCGCAGGCACAGCTCGACCCCCGCCCGGCGGGCCAGCTGAGGCTGCCAGGTGAGCATCCTCTCGGCCACCCGGGACCCCACCGTGCCCAGCCCGATCAAACCGACGTTCAGTGAGCCGTCCGCCATAGGGCGCTATTCTCCCTGCCGTGACCCGCATCCTGCGCGAGGCCGACGTCGTGCAGGTCGTGGACATGGATGCTGTGATCGCGGCGGTGACCACGGCCGCGCGCGAGCTGGGCGAGGGCAAGGCCCAGAATGAACCGCGGCGCCGGGCGTTCGCGCCGGGCGCGCTCCTCAACGTCATGTTCGCCGCCTACCCGGGCGGCGGCTGCATGGGACTGAAGGCTTACTCGGTGGCCGGTGGGCAGACTAGGTTCCTGGTCACCGTGTTCAATCTCGACGGCTCGCTGGCCGCGCTGATCGAGGCCGAAGCGATGGGCGCCTACCGAACGGGTGCCGCCACCGCTGTAGCGGCCAGGGTGCTGGCGCCGAAAGGGCCGATCGCCGTCGCGCTGATCGGCGCCGGCCTCCAGGCCAGGACGCAGTCGCTCGCCCTATCCCGGGTTCTGCAGATCTCCGAGCTGCGGGTCTTCAGCCGCGACCAGGCGCGGCGCGAGGAGTTCGCCACCGAGCGGTCGAAGACTCTTGGCCTGAACGTGGTGTCGGCGGCCAGCGCGGAAGCTGCCGTGCGCGGCGCGGGCGTGGTGGTCGCGGTCACGACCAGCTCCACGCCTGTGTTCGAGGCTGACTGGGTTACCGGGCCCGCGCTTGTCGTCGGCGCGGGCTCGAACTTCCCGAACCGCTCGGAGATCCCGCCAGACCTCGTGGCGAAGGCGCAGACCATCGTGGTCGACCAGATGGCTACGGCGAGGCTCGAGAGCGGCGACCTCATCGCCGCCCGTGAGGCGGGCAAGTTCGAGTGGGAGCGGGCGATCGAGCTGGGCAGCGTGCTGGCCGATGGCTGGAAAGCGCCTGAGACGCCGGGCATCACCCTGTTCGAGTCGCACGGCCTCGCGCTCTGGGATCTGGCCGCCGCCTCGACCGTGCTGCCGGCGGCCGAAGCCAAAGGCCTCGGGGAGCAGATCGAGCTCTTCTGATTTCCTTAGTGGAAGTTCGAGGGGATCGGCTGGGGCGCAAGGGCCCCGATCTGGAGGTATGAACCCACTATGAACGCCGTGACCAGGATCACCACCAGGACCGCGCTGGCGACCGAGTAGGTGAGCCAGGGCGAGGGGCCGGAGCCGGCGACCCGCGTCAGCAGGCCGGGCCAGTCGGGCCCGCGCCGGGGCTGCCAGGACTGGATGCCTTCCCGGACCATCCGGGCGACGTCGGCGTCGGAGGGTGAGTTCAACCCTCCCGTTTCAGGGTTATCTTCCACGTAGGGCACCTTCACTACTCGAACGCTTCGGTTCCCATTCCTGATCGCTGGCGGTCGCTTTGCGCATGATCGCCACCGCCTTGGCGATCCGGGAGGCGACGGTTCCGGCGGGCACGCCGAGCACGAGGGCGATCTCCTCGCGGGTCAGTCCCTCGTAGTAATGCAGGACGACTGCCGCCCGGAGCTTGGGGCTCAGCGCCTCGAGGGCCTTGGTCACGACGTCCCTGGCCTCGGCCTGGTCGTACTCACGCCGGTCGGGCGCGACGTAGAGGCGAGCGGGCAGGAAGCGGGCGAGCTTCTGGCGACGGAGGTGGGAGATGGCGAGGTTGACGCCGATGCGCCTGAGCCAGGCGCCGGGCGGAGCGGTCGGCTTGTAGCGGAGGCGGGCGCGATAGGCACGGACGAAGGTCTCCTGCGTGAGGTCTTCGGCCGCGGCGGGATCGAGGACGACCGCGCGGATGGCCCGGAAGACCGGCGTGTACTCGCGGTCGTAGAGCTCGCGAAACTGGGTCGCGGGGTCGAGCTCCTTGCCCTCGGTCACGTCAGTAGTGTGGGACAACGCCCGGGCCGGCGAGACGCATACTCACGATGCAGGTCAGCAGGGTGCGCAACTCACCTGACGAGCGCGGCCGAGGGTACTCCGGATGGCGAGCCGGCGACGATCCGGGCTCAACGTCGAGCCGGCCGGCACGTGGCGACCGGCAACCCGGCTCGACGCGCTTCTACTTCCTCGTTCCCTTTCGCAGCACCGAGCGCGGGCTGGAGTGGAGAGACACGCTCGGCTGTCTCTGGCTAGTAGGCCTGGTGCTTATCGCCACCGCGTGGGGCTGGCTGGTAAGCGTGGGAGTCCAGCAAGGCGTTGCGGCTTTCGGCGCTCTGGTGGCCGTTGCCGCGCTGCTCGTCCTCTTCTATCTCGGGGCCAGGGGCGCACGACCCCTGAGCTGAACGCTAAGCGCGGAGACCGACCGCGACTCCCAGAGCCGCGAGGGCGAGAGTCGCGCCGCTTAATTGAATCGATGGTGGGCCGTAGTTTCCGTAACGCGAACCGAATCGAGATCGCCGGCGTGCCCATCCGGCTCTCGCGGCTCTAGCCTCCAATCTCGTCGGACCCTTGCCGCTAGTCCCGACCAAACCGCAACGGCTTACACCGACCAGCCCGCGCCGAATTCGTCTGACGCTAAGACCGCAACTCCGGATAGGAGCCTGTCACGGTGGAGCCGGTTGCAAGCAACTCTCGTCGACGCATTCGACGCAACAAGCTGCCTGCCATCAGAAAGCACGCGCAGATCACCGCGTTTCCGATGACGCCCGGAACCTCTACGCCGTCCTGAGCTGACGCAAGGGCTGTTGGTAGGATGTCAGCAAGGACGAGGACTGTTACGGCTCCTGCCAAGAGTCCGCTCGTCCATAGGCTCGCCACTAAAGTGACCCTCGAGGTGGGACAAACGCCCCCTTGCGGACGGCTCCGATCGCCAAGAGAATGGCCGGGGTCACATTACCCATTCCCTACCCCGTCGGCATGGCTCATGGAGGTGCGTATGAGAATCTTGGCGCGACTCGGCTTGATCCTCGGCGTGCTTGCACTCGCACTGCCCGCAGGCATGGCGACCGCATCCGCTAGCTACGGCCAGGGAGCCGCCTATCAGACGGCATTCTCCGGGAACTGCGACAACCCGAGCATCTGTGGCACAGAGCTTGGTGGATTCTGGGGCTGGGCGGTGTTCAACAACGACGGTTCGGCCGACTTGGAGCTCACGGACTGTAATCACATGCTCGGAGGCGGCGGCTCGGCTGGCGCTTCGCACATATCGGTCGACGTGCCGGGCCCGAACGGGTGGTTCACGGCAAAGCCCGTATCGGGGGCACTTACGGATTTCTGGGTGAACACGCCCGCGGGACCGATGGATACAGGCATCCCCGCGGCCCCTGGCCACTACAACCTCTTCACACTCGACGGTTTCAAGGCGCCGCCCGGCTTCTCGATCCAAATCCAGGTCACCAAGATCCCGTAACAGTCATCTGAGTGAGGCGCCGACCAACGGCGCCTCGCTCGACCGATGCCTTCACGGGACACTGGCCTTCGGAGAGCGCTCCCGCCTCCTGGGCTGTGAACGGGAGCCGTCCGGGTGAAACGGACCCGCCCTCTCCCGGCGCGGCGAGTGGCTGCACATCACCGGCGGGGAATCGTCGGCTACACCGCCAGGAAGGACCGAGAGGTCCAGGTCCTGAGGATTATGGAGGCCCTCCGGTCGAGGGTCGTCAATGTGGGCCGTAGTTTCCGTAACGCGAACCGCTCGACGATGGTCGGTCGACCGATCAGCCTGGGTGAGCCTGGGTAGATGTGGCCCCGGCCAGCCTAAAAAAGAGCGATCGCATAGTGGTCGCTGATCATCGGTCGCCTCCGAACCAGCGGTAGACAGGGCTCGATTCCTCGAGGTCTGCGAAACCGTCTACAAACGCCCACGTCGCCTTGCCGACCGGCGGCAGAGCCAGTACGAGGCTGGCGACGATGAAGACGGCGATCGCAACGATCGAACCCGTCAAGGATGGCTTGGCCGTCATGACAAGAACGATGCCCACCAGGTCTCCAAAAATGACGTGCAATGCCAGTTTCGGAATTGGATCGCGCAGCCGCGCAAGCAGCGCAGGCGAAAGCGGGCCTTCGTCAGCCAGCCCCGCCTCCCGGAACACCCGGACTAGACGAGGCGCCACTACCAAAGGACCAACCGGCGCCAGAACGGCGAAGGCGCCGATCGCGACTTGAATCCAGCCAAGCCCAAGGCTTCTTGTGCTCACGGCCATGTCGATGCCGGCCACTGACAGGATCAGGATGCCGGTCACGCCCACAATGCCGCCAACGCGAAAAATTGGGGCCAGAATCGTAACTTCTGGAACAGCGCGGACTCGCCGCAGGGCCAGGACCACGAAGAACCAGGCGCCCACCCCCACGAAGGCTGCCATTGCCGCGGCCACATGTACAAACAGGGCCACCTGATAGATGCTCATCTCCGGCAAAACCCTCCTGATCACGATGCGCGGGTCTTGCCGCCGCGACGCGGCCGGGCAAGACTCACCTCCCGCGCATTCCCACCTTATTACGGACCAGGAGCGCCGCCAAGCCGTGGACCATCGTCGTGGCCGTTACTCTCCGCCGCGGCTCGGGAGATGTGGGTCGGTTGTTGACAAGTGGGCCGTCGTTTCTGTAACGCGAACCACCCAACCGTCGTCCGTCCGGCGATCAGGCTGTCCCCCACCAGGCTCAACCGCTAGCTTAAGGCGTCGTGGGGAACCCAGGCCCAGCGCCGCCCGCGCCTTCCCGGACGATCGTCTACATCGACGGCTTCAATCTCTACTACGCAATCAAGACCACAGCGTTCAAGTGGTTGGATCTTGTGGCCCTGGCAGCGCGGCTGCTACCCAAGAATCAGATCGATCTCGTGCGTTACTTCACCGCCCGGGTAGGAGCCTTGCCGCACGATCCTCAGGCACCCACCCGGCAGCAGACGTACTTCAGGGCACTGGCTACGCTGTGGCCACGATTAGAGATCCACGAGGGACACTTCCTTTCCCATGCGGTTTCAATGCCACTCGCAAAGCCGCGAAAGAAGGGGGCAAAGACAGTGATTGTCATCAAGACTGAGGAGAAGGGTTCCGATGTCAACCTCGCCACCATGTTGCTGGTCGATGGTTTTCAGAACCGATACGACGTGGCGGCCGTAATCAGCAACGACTCGGACCTGGCACTGCCGATTCGCATGGTTCGCCAAATCCTCCATAAGCCTGTCGTCGTGTTCAACCCACACGCGATGAATCCAAAGAGCAAGCCCAGCAAAACGCTTCGGCAAGTAGCCAGCCAATACCGCCCTATCCGAGCGGGTGCCTTAGCCTCGAGCCAATTCGCGCCAAACCTTGTCGACGCCAACGGAGGCTTTAACAAACCGCCGACCTGGTAACTAGCCCAAGAACTAGCTGAGGCCGCCCCGAAAGGCGGCCTCGCACCCTACCGCCGAAGCGATAGGGGGGTTCGAAGGAAATTATGCCCCATGAGCCGTTGCCATGAAACCTTTGATTGATGGAGCGCGACGTCGTGTTTGAGCCACTCCGACGCATTTCCAAGGGGCGAGCAGACTGTCGTTGATTCCCCCGGAATCGTTGGCTTCTGGGCATAATTGCCTTACTAGGCAAGCGCCTGCCCTTGGCAGGAGTGGCAGTCCGGGGCGCAATGCCCCGGACTGTTTGTTTCGGTACCCCCGGCGAGACTCGAACTCGCGACCTCAAGCTTACTAGGCAAGCGCTCTATCCCCTGAGCTACGAGGGCGTGGTGGGCCTACCCTCCTTTGCTGGGTATGCGGTAGACCATGCGTAGGGAGATCTCCATGAGTTTCAGCCACTGCTGAAGGTCCGACTCGTTCCACTCCCCGGATTCAGGTAACTGTTCGAGCGCACCTTCGATCAACTTCGGATAGCGGGTGTTCGCAGGTGAAGCAGGCGGCCCATATCCAGGTTCGACGACCGGATTGGACGCCGCGCGTTGCGGGGGCGGCGAAACACCGAGGATCGATGGTCGGATCATCTTCACGCGATCCGGCGAGGCTTTGAATAGGCCTGCCTGCGCCGCCGAGTCGAGGAGTCGGGCGGCAACATGCTTGACGCTCTTTGGCGGCACCCCGAACTGGGTCAACGCGTTCTGGATGCCACCAACTGGGGGAAGAGGCCGACCCTCGTACTTCTCGAAGAATGCCTGGAACAGCGGAACGCCCATGAAGGCGCTCAGCCGAGCGCTCTCGGCAGTTTCCGGGTAATCCGGCTGCAGAATGTCGTACGCCCCCGGGGTGAGTCCAATCGCCCCAGCCGAACCCACGACCAACCCGAATAGGCGCGCGGCCGCGACCCGGTTCAGGAAAGCACCGTTGTGGGCGCTCTTGTAGCCGAGGTAGGACGCGAGTTCGTGGGTGGATGCTGTTCCACCGTGGTCGTGCAGGGTCTTGGCCACCTCGATCGAGCTGTCCAGGTCGTACACCGGAAACCGCAGCGCTGGCATTCCCGTAGTTTACTCCTGCGTAGCCGTAAGTTGCAATTGCATCCGTAATTTACGCCATTCGCACTTATCGGGCGCCAAACGCCGCGGCCGCTAGGGTCAATCGCCGGCGCGGCAAGTCAGGGTTTGAGGGGTCTTGGCTGGCTATCAGCCTTGGTGATCCTCCTGAGGCGTCTAGCGTGTGCTAACGAGGTTTGGCGGCCAGTAAGGCTATGACCCATCTCTCAGCGAGAGAACGGTGGGCCGATTAGGACGGCCGCAGATATGAGTGCCGTGCCGACCACAGCCGCGAAGACACGCCAGTCCAGCGCCGGCGGGAGATTCCTGCGCCAGAAGTAAGGCAGTGACCGGATCACTGGCAAGCGTGGCCAGAGGGCGTAGGACCAGTAGAAGACGCCGAGTGCGGCCATCAAAACGCGGCCCACGATCATCGGTACTCCATTGTCGCCATGTACGGTCGGATTCGTGCTAGCTGCTCATGACCGCGCCACTTCAGCGTCCTAAACCACCTTGGGCCATGCCACCTGAGCGACTTCGGTTCGCGTTATGGAAAGGCGCCGGCTGGCGGAATATTCGCAATGGGGTTCGCAGTGGGGATCGCAGTCGATTGCCCCAAATCGGCCCAAAACGAGTTCAAAAACGGCGTTTACAATTCCGGACTGTCTCTCTTAAACACATGTGTGCGTTTACGAACGACTCGTGGTGCTAAATGGCGCCTGCCAACAACGTTCCTAGCTCACCGAAAGAGTCGCCTCGAGCAATAGCTTCAACGCCAGGTAACCAGTTTCGATCTCGACCGATGAACTGATCGGTAACAGCTTCAAGTCGCCTCATGTGTCATGGTCCATCGTCAGCCGAAACCCCTCATGCGCGTAATACGGCGCGGCGGGGTGGGCGGCGGCGCCGACTGTAGCTCTGGCGTCGTTCTCGTCGGGCCGCCTCAGCTTCCGCTCGTTCCTGCGCCTGGTCCCTGCGGGCGAGCTCGCGGCGAAGGGCGATGAATAGGCTCGCGGTGCCGAGGCGCCGAGCGTGCCGTGACGTGATGCCCAGCTCATTGGCGATCTGACCAAACGTGAGGCCCAGGCGGCGCAGTCGCTGCACCGAGGCGAGGCGGTAGAGGTGGCGGTTGCGGTCAGGATGTGCACGGAGCTCGTCCACAAGGGCAAGTTCGCGATCGCGCCAGGCCCGCACTTTGGGTAACACGCCTTCGACGAGGGACCAGGACTGCTCAAGCTCTTGGCCCGAGAACTCCTCTGGGAGCGGCCAGCCTCGCCGTGGTATCGGATAGGACTCCAGATCTTCGGCGTCGACGTAGTAGGCGCCGTGCGCTCCGCGGACGGCGCGCAGCCGGCCAGTCCGGACGTGAAGGCGAAGCGTCTCGACGTGACACCCGAGGCGGCGAGCAGCCTTGTCCAGCTTCACCAGCGTCGCCATATCAACAATCTTGGCAGCTTCAGGGTGAGTTGGACATTTCTAAATGTGGATTATATAGATGTGAAACGTCACGCGCGTCACTGGCGAGCCTTGACCGCACCGCGCAAGCGACCAGGGGTCCGACTCGGACCCCTCTACCCGAGGCATACGCTGGTTCTCGAGATCGCTCCGCCCAGAATCGCTCCGATGACCGAGCAGCAGTTCACGCGTGCGGTCGAGATCCTCGCCGAGATGCTGGCTCATTGGCAGCATGAAGGGCATTCCCCTTCAAACCGGGTCGTGATAAGACGTGTCCGTGTCTGACAAGCGATCTCCGTTCTTGAGCAGCTCTATGCGCGTGGCGACGTACACCCGAATCTCCACCGACGAAGAGCATCAGCCCTTCTCGCTGGAGGCCCAGGCGCAGCGTCTTGGCTCTTACATCCAGAGCCAGGACAGCTGGCAGCTTGTGCATCGCTTCACGGATCAGATGAGCGGCTCGACGCTGGAGCGTCCAGGCTTGCAGGATGCACTCGCTCTTGCGCGAGCGAAGCGATACGACATGCTCTTGGTCTATCGCGTCGATCGCTTGTCTCGCTCTGTGCGAGGCCTCGCCCAGGTTCTCGAGGAGCTCGACCACGCCGGCGTCAACTTTCGCTCCGCGACCGAGCCGTTCGACACCGGCACCGCGGCGGGCCGGATGATGGTCCAGATGCTCGGCGTCTTCGCCGAGTTCGAACGGGCGACATTGATTGATCGAGTGATCGCTGGAATGGAGCGCAAGGCGGCGCGCGGCGAGTGGCTCGGCGGACGAGCTCCGTACGGCTATCGACTCAATCGAGATACGGCGCTCCTGGAGCCGAATGAGTCAGAGGCGCCCGTTGCACGCCTGATCTTCGATCTCTACACGAAGAAACGACTTGGCGCGCGTGGGGTGGCGAACTACCTGTCCAACCACGGCTACCGCTCTCGACCAGGTCAGCTCTGGAGCCACGTCAGCGTGCTCAACGTCCTGCGCAACCGGGCCTACGTGGCAAGATCGCCTTCCGCGACGTGCAGTACGACGCGCCACATGCCGCGCTCGTCGAAACCGCAGTCTTCGCCAAGGCACAACGCCTTCTCCGCCAGCGAGGCGAAGACGCATCGACGAGGCGAAGCAACACAACCGACTTCCTCCTCAGCGGCCTTATCGTGTGCGCCGCTTGTGGAAGGCGATACGTCGGCACGGCCGCTCACGGCCGCAACACCCGGTACCGCTACTACACGTGCTTCTCGCGGAACCGCCACGGCCGGCAAGGCTGCCGCTACGACGTTCTGCGGGCGGATCTCCTCGACCAGGCGGTCCTCGAGTCGCTGCTTGCCACCTATGCGGACACAGAGATCGTCAGCGCGGCCATCGAGCGGTGGCGTTCGCGTGCCGCCGAGCAAGAACCCGACTCCGCATCGCAGGTCCGCCGCGTCGAGGCAGAGATCTCGGGCACCCAATCCGCTGTGGAGCGCTACTACAGCGCCTTCGAGAACGGCCGGCTATCCGAGTCGCGATTCGGCAGTCGAGTCGACGCGCTTGAGCGTCGAGTGACTCAGCTCCGCGCGAAGCTCGCAGAGGTGCGCGACTCCACAACCGCCGCCGAGGCGCCAAGCAAGGAAGCCGTGCGCAGCGCGGAAGAGGCGGTCCGAGACGCAATGCTCCACGGCACGCCGGGCCAGCGAAAAGCGTTGCTCAAAGAGCTCATCGTCGAGGTCAGGGTCGAAAGCCGCGACAGCATCATCCCGACCTTCCGCCTTCCCGCGACCCCGGTTCGCGTTACGGAAACCATGGTGGGCGACCCGGGACTCGAACCCGGATGGGTTGCCCCACACGCCCCTCAAACGTGCGCGTCTACCAGTTCCGCCAGCCGCCCTTGCTGCGCCGGAAGATTCTACCGGTGTGGGTTGGTGCCCGCTGCAAGACTCGAACTCGCAACCTCTTGATCCGAAGTCAAGCGCTCTATCCATTGAGCTAAGCGGGCGCGGCCCCATCGTATTGAACCCCGATTCAGTCCGGGGGCCGGCACTCGAACCCTGCGCACAGCTTCGAGAGGTCTGGGGGCCGGCACTCGAACGAAGAACGCTCCTTAGAGGGCTCCGGCCGCTGCTCCCACCGCGTACCGCTGGTGGTTGAAACCCCACGCCGCGTAGCGCATCAAGCCGACCGCTCGGTATCGCGATCGGCCCGGTTCGGTCTCGCCCGTCTCGATCGCAAGCCGAACGTCCGCCGCCGACCGGCCGGGAAACTCGGTGAACGCGCGGCCGATCGCGTCGAGGATATGAGCGTCCGACGAACCCAGCTCCGGCGCCCCGAGCCCGAGTGTCAACCGATGCGCCAGCTGGTTGAAGACGAAGAATCCAGGCGTCGCGTTCTCGACCTCGATCGCGTCGAAGTCGAGCTCGGCCGCCAGCCAGCCCACGCCGTGCACCTTGCCGCCTGGGCGCACCTGCCGCTGCGTCCGCCAGAAGGGATGCGCGGCCACCGCCAGCCCGCCCTGGTCGTGAATCGCGTGCACTGTCGCGGCCGCCGACATGCCCGGCCGCACCCGGCGATCGAGGAAGAGCGCGAGGATGTGGCCGTCGCGGCTGGACACCTCTTCGCCGACGATCACCTCGACGTTTCGACGCCGCTGCTGGGCGTGCTCGGCGGCCCGCTGCGCACCCTCGATGGTGTCGTGGTCAGTGACCGCAATCACATTCAGATCCGTATTTCGAACCACGTGATCGACCAGGTCGGCCGGCGACGGCCAGCCGTCGGAAAAGTTGGTGTGCATGTGGAGGTCCGCCCGACCCGGGGTCTTCATTGCAGCGTGCATGCTACGCCCGGCGGGCTTACCATCGACCTCTCAGAGAGCTACAACGTGCTCCCTACCACAAGCTGGTGGAGGTGTCGAGATTGGAAGGCTTGATGCAGGACTACGAGCTGACCCTGCAGCACGTGCTGTGGCGGCTCCAGCGCCTCCACGGCAACCGTGAGGTCGTGACGCGCCGAGAGCAAGGTGTGCACCGAACGACCAACGCGGAGTTGGTCCGGCGGGTCAACCGCCTCGCGGGAGTGCTGAAGCGGCTCGGCGTCAAGCCCGGTGACCGAGTGGCGACGCTCAGCTTCAACAACTACCGCCACCTCGAGCTCTATTACGCGATTCCCTGCATGGGCGCGGTGCTCCACACCCTCAACCTGCGGCTCTTCCCGCAGCACCTGGAATTCATCATCAACGATGCGGAGGACAAGGTCCTGTTCGTCGACCAGCCGCTCGTCCCGCTGCTCAAGCCGCTGGCCGGCAAGATCCCGAGCGTCAAGCAGATCGTCCTCATGACCGACGGCGCGCCGGCGGCGGCCGACCATGGCCTGGGCGAGATGCTCGACTACGAGACGTTGCTCGAGGACGAACAGGAGGACTACCCGTGGCCGAAGCTCTCGGAGCGGATGGCCGCGGCCATGTGCTACACGTCGGGGACGACAGGCAACCCGAAGGGCGTCGTCTACTCGCACCGCTCGCAGTTCATCCACACGATGGGCGTGCTCCAGTCGGACAACCTCGGCATCCGCGAGTCCGACACCGTGTTCCCGATCGTGCCCATGTTCCACGCCAACAGCTGGGGCCTTCCCTACGCGTGCGGAATGATCGGGTCCAAAGTCCTCTTCCCGGACCGCTTCATGGGCGACCCCAAGGCGGTCGTCGAGCTGGCCGAGCAGGAGGACGCGACCGTCCTCGCCGGCGTACCCACCATCTGGATCGGCACCGCCGCCTACCTGAAGGAGTCGGGCAAGCGCCTGCCCAGGGTCAGGCTCGTGATCTGTGGCGGCTCGGCCATTCCCCAGGCGCTGATGCAGTCGATGGATGAGCTCGGCCTGACGATGCTCCACGCGTGGGGCATGACCGAGACGTCGCCTCTCGGCAGCGTGGCCCGGCCCCGGTATGGCACCAAACCCGAGGACGAGCTGAAGGCACGCCTCACCCAGGGCATGATCGTGCCCGGCGTCGAGGTTCGCATCTGCGACGCGGCCACCGGCGAGGAGCTGCCTTGGGACGGCGTCGCCTTCGGCGAGATCCAGGTCCGCGGGCCGTGGATCGCGCGCGGCTACTACAACGGCTACGACCCGGACAAGCTCACCGAGGATGGATGGTTCCGCACCGGCGACGTGGCCAAGATCACGCCTGAGGGCTACATCCAGATCGTCGACCGCACCAAAGACGTCATCAAGTCAGGCGGCGAATGGATCTCCTCGGTCGAGCTCGAGAACGCGATCATGGCCCACCCCAAGATCCTGGAGGCGGCGGTGATCGGACTGGTGAGTCCAAAGTGGGACGAGCGGCCTGTCGCTTACGCAGTGCCCAAGCCTGAGTTCAAGGGCCAGGTCACGCAGGAGGAGATCCGCGACTTCCTCAAGGAGCGCGTCGCCAAGTGGTGGCTGCCCGACGAGATCCGTTTCATCGACGAGGTGCCGAAGACCTCAGTGGGCAAGTTCGACAAGAAGGTGCTGCGAGCCAGCGCCGAGCCGATCCACGAGAGCGCCTCGCCGGCCGCGCACGAGCCCGCCGCCACCCGGAAGTGATGGCCCGCGCAGGCACGGAGCACCGGATCGGCCGCGACACCTTCCACTTCAAGTGGGACAACTCGCTGCCGCCGGCGGTCGAGATCGAGTCGGGTGACGTCGTCCATTTCGACACCGAAGAGGTCACGGCGGGACAGTTGAAGAAAGGCGACCCAGCCTCGAAGCTCGGCGAGCTCGATTTCAACCGGCTCTACCCGCTGGGCGGGCCCGTCTACGTCAAGGGCGCGACGGCCGGCGACGTGCTGGAGGTCGAGATTCTGGAGCTGAAACCCGGGTCATGGGGGTGGGCCGCACTCCTTCCGGGACTCGGCCTGCTGGCTGACGACTTTCCCGACCCTTACGTCCGCTACTTCGACCTCGGTGACCGCGAGACGGCCGAGCTCCGGCACGACATCCACATCCCGCTCGCGCCGTTCTGCGGAACCATGGGCGTGGCGACCGACGACGTCGGGCCGCAGGACGTGCTGCCTCCGACCAAAGGCGCCGGCAACATCGACACCCGGCACCTGACTGCGGGGACCAGGCTCTACCTGCCTGTGTACGTGCCGGGCGCGCTGTTCTCCGCCGGCGACTGCCACGGGGCGCAGGGAGACGGCGAGGTCTGCGTTACGGGGATCGAATGCCCCATGACGTTCTCACTCCGGTTTGGAGTGATCAAGGGTGGCCACATGCGCCCCTGGAGCTACCACTTCGTCACCCCGCCCGCCCCGCTTCAGCCGAAGAGCGACGCCGAGGGCTACTACACAGTGACGGCCCTTGGGCCGGACCTGATGCAAAACGCCCAGAACGCGGTCCGAGACACGATCGGATGGCTGGCCAGGGAGAAGCAGCTGAGCCGGCAGGACGCCTACATCCTGTGCAGCCTGGCCGGCGACCTCCGGATCAGCCAGATCGTCGACCGGCCCAACTGGGGCGTCTCCTTCTATATGCCTCTGAGCGTCTTTCACTAGCTCTTGTACGGTGGCCTGAGGCAGTAATACCTGGTTCCTGCGGCATACTGACGATCCACTAGTGGCCACGACGCAGCTCGGGAAATACCCGATCGAGGCGGAGCTTGGGCGGGGCGCCATGGGCGTCGTGTACCGCTCTACACACCCGCGGCTGGAAATCCCGGTCGCCATCAAGGTGCTGGCCGAGCAGTACTCGAGCGACGCCAACTTCCGCCAGCGCTTCCATCGTGAGGCCGCGACCGTGGCCGCGCTCAACCACCCTGGCATCGTGCGCGTGTACGACTTCGACGAGGACGGGCCGGTCCTCTTCATCGTCATGGAGTGGGTCGAGGGCCGCTCCATGCGCTCCTGGCTGGACGAGTACGGGCGCTTCAGCGTCGACGTATCGGTCGACCTGGTGCAGCAGCTGCTGTCCGCTGTTGGCGTTGCGCACGACCTCGGCGTCGTGCATCGCGACATCAAGCCGGACAACATCCTCATCTCCAATCGCGGCAAGACGAAGATCCTCGACTTCGGCATCTCGAAGCTCGTCGATGACAAACAGCGGCTGACTGCCACCGGCAGCATGGTCGGAACGCCGGCGTACATGGCGCCCGAGCAGGTCAAGGGCGAGCAGGTGGACGCCCGCGCCGACATCTACTCGCTGGGCATGATCCTCTACGAGCTGCTGCACGGCGAACCGCCATTCACCGGCGCGCTGCCTGCGGTGCTGCACTCTCAGGTCTTCGACCGGCCGCGCGCGTCGACTGCGATCCCCTCGCCGATCATGGAGATCATCTGGAAGGCGACGGCCAAGGATCGGGCCACGCGGTTCCAGAGCTGCGAGGAGTTCTCGGGCGCCTTCCACTACATGCCGAAGGCCGCCGCCGCGCAGCCGCCCATGGAGGCGGTGTCCAACGAGGCGCCGGTGCTGGAGCAGGTGACGGCGCCGCGGGTCAACATCCCGGCGCAGCCTCACGGGTCCAAGCCACCGGGCGTTTGCCTGTACAGCGACTGCGGCGAGAGGCGGGGTTGGGCGTGCGCCTACAAAGACCTGATGGGGCGCGAGTGCAAGACCTGGTGGTGCCGGAAGCACATCACGTTCATCGAGCGCACTCCGTTCTGCCCGCGGCACGCGAGCGTCATTCGCGCGCTGGCGCCGACCGCGGGGACGATCTTCGAGATCAAGAATCGTCCGGCGGTCGATGACCGGGCGCTCCCGCTTGCGGCGCTGGTGGCGGAGGACATCGACAAGGACGTGACCGAGCTGGTGCGCCGGCGGTATCAGAACCGGAAGGACGTGACGCTTGCGACCGACCGCACGGTCCGTCAAACGTGGGCAGGCCGCACCGAGGTCGCTTGGGAGCGCAGCTGGGCGGCGCTGAAGAGCCAGGGCTACCTCATCCGCATCGCCGTGCGCGTCGCGGTGGCCGAGCCTGACCACGTGCAGCTGCTCATCGGCAACACGGTCGTGTTCAAGGAGGTCCCCGACTGGATCAGCCGGCGGCGCGAGGGCGAGGCTCCCGATCACGCGGACCGCGCGCGGTTTGCCAAGAAGGTTTTCGCGGCCGTGCTCGACCACGTCGACGAGCCCCAGCCGCTGCCGCCGATCACCGCGTCGGGACCTGGGCCGCAGATCGAGCCGCCGCCGCCGCCGGAGATCAACCGCACGCTGATCGAGGGCATGGTGCTGCGACTCGCAGCCGCCGCGACGAGGCTTACCGGCTACCAGATCGCCGACCAGCTGGCGCTTCCCTTCGTGGCGGTCGAGCCGGTGTTGAAGACGCTCACGGGCGACAACATGCTGGACGCGCTCGGCCTGGCCAGCGAGCAGGGGCCCTGGCTCAGCCGGCCGCTGCCCGAGCGCATGGCCTACTCCCTGACCAAGCAGGGACGGCAGCGCAGCGAGGAGATCGCGCGCGCGAGCACACGGTACGCGGGCCCGGCGCCCGTCTCGATGGCCGAGTACCGCTCGGTGCTCGCCGAGGCCGCCAAGCCGGGGACCCTCGACCTGGTCAAGGTCAACCTCGCGCTGGCCGGGATCGAGCTGGCGCCAGGGGTGGCAGAGGCAGTGCGCGCGGCCGTCAACTCGCGATCTTCGATCTTCATCTACGGCGCGCCCGGCAACGGCAAGACGACGCTGGCCCGGCGCATCTCCGCCCTGCTCGGCGGGCCGATCATCATCCCGGTCGCGCTCGACATCGGAGGCGGCGAGGTGATGGCGGTGTTCGACGGGGCCGTGCACCGGCTCGAGGTCAACCAACCTGTGGACCGGCGCTGGCGGCGCATCGCGCGACCGCTGGTACAGGTCGGCGGCGAGTTCCAGCTGGAGATGTTCGACCCGACCTGGGAGGAGGGCAGCCGAACTTACGGCGCGCCGCTGCAGGTGAAGGCCAACGGCGGCGTGCTGCTGATCGACGACCTCGGCCGCCAGCGCGTGCCGCCGAAGCAGATCCTCGACCGCCTGCTCGTGCCTCTGGAGCAGGAGATCGACTATATGAACCTGACGTCCAGCGGCCGCAAGGTCGAGGTGCCGTTCTGGTGCCAGCTCGCCCTGTCCACCAACCTCAAGCCGGGCGAGCTGCTGGACGAGGCTTACCTGCGCCGCCTCGCTTACAAGGTCTTGATGCCTGACCCGACGTGGGACATGTGGTGCCGCATCTTCGAGCGCGAGCGCGAGCGGCTGACGATCCCTCCGAACCCCGTGGCGCTGGACTTGATCCGGGGCATGTACGGCGGCCGGCCGCTGCGCGGCAACCACCCCCGCGACCTCCTCGAGAGGTTGGTGGACGTTTCCTCGGCACGCAGCCAGCGGGCGGAGCTGAGCCAGGAGCTGGTCCAGGCCGCCTGGCAGACGCTGTTCATCGCAGGCTGATCTTTTAGGGTCCGGGGGCCGGCTCTCGGACATCCTGTTCGCACGAAGAGGGTTCGGGGGCCGGCACTCGACACGAACGTATACTTTTCGCTCGCCCCGAACGCGGCGGTGGCGGAATGGCAGACGCGCTAGTTTCAGGAGCTAGTGACCGCAAGGTCGTGGAGGTTCAACTCCTCTCCGCCGCACCAGCTTGCCGGCGCCCCAGCGGCTGGAGGCTCGCGGTCACCACCAGCACCACCAGCGCCGCGGCCAGCGGGATCGCAAGCGCGGTGCGCAGGCCCACCCGGTCGGCGCTCGCGCCAATCAGCAGCGGCCCGACGATCGATCCCGCGTAGCCCGCCACCATCACGGCGCTCAGCGCCGTGCCTGTCCGTCCGAGGTTGGCCGCCGCGCTGAACGCCAGCGGCACCATCACGGCGGCTCCGGCGCCGACCAGAGCGAAGCCGGCGATGGCCACAACCGGAGCGGGCACCGCGACCGCCAGGCCGACGCCGGCCGCCGCCACCGCGCCGCCCAGGCCCGCGACCACGCCGGCGCCCGTCCGCGCGGTCAGCCGATCGGCCAGGAAGCGCACCAGAGTCATCGCCACCGCGAACGCCGCGAAGCCGATCGCGGCCACCCCCTGGCTCGTGCGCCCGAAGTCGCGCAGATACACGGCGCTCCAGTCCGCGCCTCCGCTCTCGACCACGATGCCCAGGAACGCGATGGCGGCCACCGCGCCGACGGCCGTGCCGATGCGCCATCGGGTGGTGCCGCTCGGCAGCAGCGTCGCCGCGCCAGATCGCGTGTCGGGGAGACCGGTAAGCAGAAGCACGGAGGCGATCGCAACGATGACGCCCACGATCGTGAAATGGACCCGCGGACTGAGGCCCGCGCTCGCGGCTGCGGCGGCTCCGATCGAGCCGATCATCGCGCCAAGGCTCCAGAAACCATGGAAGCCGTTGATCATCGGCCGTCCAGAGTCACGCTCGATCTCTGCCGCTTGCGAATTCTCGAGCACGTCCATGAACCCGGCCCACAGGCCGCCCATGAAGAAGGCCGCCCCGAGCAGCGCGAAGTTCGGTGCGAGCGACGGCAGGATCAGGGTGACGCAAAGCGCCACGGTGCCCACACGCACCCACCTCCGCGTCCCTCGAGCGAGCACGAATCTCGACGCGACCGCGCCGATCACCGCGCCCACTGAGGCCGAGAGAAACACCACACCAACCTGCCCATCCGTGAGGTGCAGGCTCTCCTTCAGGGCGGGCACGCGGGGGATCAAGCTGCCCGCGGTGATGCCGAAGCACAGGAACGCCACCGACACCGCGAACCGCTTGCGACTCACGCCCGGGAAGGCTAGCGACATCGATGGGTACACTGGCCGTGGTGGCGGCAGACCAGCGCGATCCGGTCGTCACGCTCTACCGCACGCTTCTCGTCTACGGCCTCATCGCCCTCGTCATCCTCACCGCCGGACTGGTCGAGTTCCTGCACTTCGAGCCGTTCGGTCAGACCGCCGGCGTGCACGCGCACATCGCCGGCGTCTACCTCTACGACCCCGCGAATGAACAGACGTCGGGTCCCAACCGGAGCACGTTCGCGCGCGGCGAGCAGTTCGCGGCGGTCGTCGACTGGTCAGGCCTCCCCGACAACGTCACCGTCCAGGCCGTCTGGTACGACAGCTTCGGCAACATCGTCGGCCAGGTCGGTCCAGGCAAACCGAGCGACCTGAACGCGCGCCGGATCATTCCGGCCGAAAAGCCCAGCGGTCTGAAGTACCACCTGCCCGGTGAGTACATCTTCGCCGTCGAAAGGCTGGAAGGCGGACAGCCTGTCGCGGTCCTGGCCCGGCGTCTGATCGAGGTCGAGCGTACGTGAGCGTGGTCGCGCGCCGAGCCGCCAACCCACGACCCCGCGGGCGCCCGTCCCGCTACCTGCTGGCGACTGTGATCGCCGGCGTTGTCTTGGTGGTGATGGTCGGGAACTCGCTTCTCGACTACGTCTACCTCGACACCATCCCCGGCCGCACGTCTCTCTATGGACTGATCGCCGTCGCCCTCGTCGCCGTCGCCACCTACATCGGCGTGCGCGCCTTCGACCGCGATCCGGCGCAGCGCTCCCGCCACCTCATCCGCGCCGGAGTGCTGCTCGGCCTCGCGGCGCTCCTGTGGCTGCTCGTCAGCGACGCGTTTCTCTTCGCGGCGGCGGCCGGCCCGGGGGTGGCGATAGCATGCGCACTCGCCTGCCTCCCGACCACAGCTTTCGGTCTGTTCGTCGTGCGCCGCATCGACCGCAACGAAAAGGAGCCCTGGCGCCTCGTCCTCGTCTCCGCGGCGTGGGGCGCGATCGTCGCCACGAGCCTGGTCATCTGGGGCGAGAGCTTCTGGGAGGCGGTCGCTGTCAGGACGCTGGTCCCGGGTCCAGGCCTCGATGCCGCCCGCGCGTTCTCGGCGGGGCTGCTCGAAGAGCTCGGCAAGGGCACCGCGGTGCTGCTTCTGTTCCTCGTCATGCGCAACGAGTTCGACGACGTCGTGGACGGAATCGTCTACGGGGCTGCGGTCGGCCTCGGCTTCAACTTCATGGAGACGCTCACCTACATGACCAATCTCTACGCGATCTTCAGCCCCGAGGGCGCGGGCGGGATCGCGGCGGGATTCCAGTGGTACGCGCGCCAGGTGCTCGGCCTGTTCATGGGCCACGCCACCTACACGGCGTTTGTCGGGGCGGGCATCGGCATCGCCCGGCAGCTGCCCTCACGGCGAAAGAAGGTCGTCGCGATCGTCACCGGTTTCGTCGTCGCGATCGCCGCCCATTTTTCGTGGGATGCATGGCTGTCGTTCTTCCCGATCGAGACGTCGGTGCTCGGCCTGATCGAGGTGCACCTGCGGACCATCGTCATGACCGGGCCGTTCACGGCCGGGGTCGTGGCCCTTCTCGTCCTTGGGCTGCGCAACGAGAGCGTGGCGCTGTCCGAGCAGCTGCGCCAAGAGGCCGCCATGGACGCCGGCGCGGTGCTGCCGGCAGAGGTCGAGATCCTCGCCAACCCCTGGCGGCGTTTTCGAGAGCGCCTGCGCGCGCTAGATCGCCGTGGGGTAGGCGCCTACGTGCGGCTCGCCCGCCTGCAGGCGGCGCAGCTCGACCTCGCGATGGAGCGGTGGCACCGCGAGCGCCAGGAGATCGACGCCCCGCTGGAGGCCGAAGACGAGCTGCGGGGCCAGATCCGCACTCTGCGACAGCAGGCGGCGTTCTAGGCCGGCAGTCGGCCCCAGATCGCGCGCGTGACGCCGAGCACCGCGAGCCCTGAGGCCGTCGCCCACGTGATGGCTGATACCGCGGGGTCGCTGAAATCGGTGCCGGCCAGCACCGCGTGCAGGAAGATCAGCGCGACGGCGGCGTAGGCAAGGCGGTGCAGCCACCGCCACAGCTCGGGCTGCATCCGGCGCTTGACGAAGGACGTGACCGTCACGACCACCAGGACGTCAACGGACAGCGTGCCGAGGCCGATGGCCAGCGTCCCATAGGGCGCCCGGAAGGGGACGAAGACGTCCAGCCATCCGACCCGCGCGGTCTGGTCGAGCAGCAGCGCGCCGATGTGCACGAACCCGAGCGGAATCCAGAGCACCGTCGTGTACTCATGCAGCGAGCGCAGGGCGCGGTTGCTGCCCAGCCAGTCGAGCACCGCCGTGCGCAGCGCGATGCCGGTGAGCACCGCAACCGCCAGCGAGGCGTAGGAGGCGAGCCCGGCGACCCGCGCCAGCACCCACAAGAACTGGTCGGTGGTCATTCGGGCAGCAGCCACCATGCGTCCGCGTTGGCGGCGCAGAACGCCGGTGCAATTTCGGGCCCCGCGATCAGCGCGGTCTTGGCGACGATCTCGGCGGCGAGCGCGGTGGCCGCGACGACCGACACTTCGACCAGGCCGCTCGCGGCGGGCCGGCCGGTGCGGGGGTCGATGAGGTGGTGCAGCCCGTCGCCCCAGCGCCGCCGCAGCACGCTGCTGGTGGCCGCGCCGTGGTCGCGAAGCATCACGGTGGTGCCCGCCAGGCCGATCGGCCAGCCCGCCCCCTCCGGGCCGTCACCCCGCGCACGGAGGTCGCCGCCGAGGTTCACGACCGCGTTGGAGCCGATGCGCTCGCAGAGCCGATCGGCCATCCAGCCCTTCGCGATCCCGCCGAGGTCGATGCCGGCGTTTGGCGCCAGACGGGCCTTTCCCGGTGCGATTTCGAGCACGTCTGGCACCACCGGTGCGGAATGCACGCCGTCCAGCGCTGCAGGGGTCGCGCCCTCTGCGAGCGGCCGTGTGTAGCCGGCGGCGAGCAGCGATGGCAGAACCGCGACGTTGACCAAACCCCCGCTCACCTCGTATGCCCGCATGGACGCACGCAGCACCGCTTCCAGCTCCGGCGAGATGGCCGTCCAGCTGCCCGCGGCCGCGTTCAGGCGGGACAGCTCGCTGCCGCGCTCGAAACGGGTCAGGCGCGCGGCGACCGTGCGGACCCAGAACTCGGCCTTGAGCAGCTCCAGGGCCGGCAGGCCAGCGGCGAACACGCTGCAGCTCGTGCCCATGGCCGCGAAGTGGTGAGCGCTGACCCTCTTACGACGCATATGTCGACGTCACCGGCGGAGTGTTGGACGGCCGCACCGAGGGCGCGACGGTCAGAGTTCCGCCGCCTGGCAAATTCACCGACGCGCTTCTCGAGGTGCTCAGCACCGACGGCTGCAGGGGCGCATTCGGGTTCTTGAGGTGCGCGGTGACGTACAGCGCCGACGCCAGCGTGGCGCCCAGGGTCAGAACCGTTGCGCCGGCCTTCAGCAGCAGCGGGCGAGCCTGCATCAGACCGCGACAGGCGTCCTCAGGAAGTCGACGTGATCGAAGGACTCGCCGAGGATCGCCTTCGAGTCGGCGCCCAGGTGGCCGCCGAGGATCTCCTGGTAGACCGAGCGAAAGTCGACGGCGTACTTCAGGTTGCCCGTCGTGTCGAGGTCGGTGAGGCTCGGCTCCGAGCCGTACAGCCCGCCCTTCGCAGGGTCGCCGATCAGCAGAAGGGGCGCGGCCGCGCCGTGGTCCGTCCCACCGCTGGCGTTCTCTTTAGGGCGCCGGCCGAACTCCGACCACGTGGCGATCAGCACCTTGTCCGCCTTTCCGTGCGCGGCCAGGTCCTGGTAGAACGCGCTGACCGCGGAGTCGAGATATCCCATCAGGTCGTCATGGCGGTTGAGCTCGGTGTAGTGCGTGTCGAAGCCGCCGAGCGTGACGTGCAGCAGCTTCACACCGGTCCCGGTGACGATCAGCTCCGCGGCGAGCTGCAGCGCCGCGGCCAGCTGATTCTTGGACGAGTAGACGAGCTTGACCTTGTCCGAGTAGTCGGCCATCGGAACGTAGCTCGTCGAAGACGTGCGCAGCGTGGCGACTGTTTCGGTGGCCGTGGCGATGGCGGTGTCGAACAGCGCGCCATAGATGCCCGGGGTTCCCTTGTAGAGCGCGCCGACCGCCGCCTCGACCTCGCGGCCGCCGGTGAAGCCGAACTTCTTCTGGTCCTGGATCACCGTCATCGTCGCCTGCAGGTCGCGCAGTGCGCCGGGCACGTCGGTGGCGCCGCAGGCGCAGCCTGTCAGCGGATGTCCGTTGGAGTCGTAGGCCTGCGCCAGCGTGCGCCCGAGCCAGCCGTCGACCTGCCGCCGCGTCGGGTCCCCGGTCTCCCAGATGCGGATCGATTCGAAATGCGAGAACGTCGGGTTCGGATAGCCGACGCCCTGCACGATCGCGACCTTGCCCTTGTCCCACAGGCTTTTGATCCCGCCCAGGTTGTGGTTCAGGCCGTACTGGTTGTTGAGCGGCAGCGCCCTGGCGACCATCGAGCCCGCCAGCTGAGGCCGGAGGTCGTGCAGCAGCGGGTCGGCCAGCGGCACCAGCGTCCGCAGCCCGTCGTTGCCGCCCGCGAGCTGGATCATCACCAGCACGTTGTCGTTGGTGATGCCCTCCTGCTTGGCGGCGTACACCGCTCGCGCAAACGCATCGGGAACGGCCGCGTAGCCGGCGGCCAGACCGGCGGCGCCGGCGCCGAACACGAGACCCGCGCGCAGGAAGTCGCGGCGCTTGAGCTGGTTGATGCCGACTTGATCGCTCATCTGTTCACCTACTTGAGCTGGAATTCCGGGGAGGCGAGGGTGACGAACCAGCGCGTCCCCTCGTCGGTCGCCTGGTTGAGGAGCGCGGCGGTCTGGGTCCCGACCACGCCGTCGAGCTGATGGACGGCGGCATCGCGCGACGACGGCAGCGACTTCGCCTGGGCTAACGCCGCGGTCACGAAGTTGACGCGCTCGATCACGGTGTTCGAGGAGATCCACGATTCGTTGTTCGGCCATCCACCGACGTCCGGTGGGTCGAAGAGGGTCTGGCCCATGCCGGAGCCGGCGGCGGCGATAAGCCTGGAGAGCTGCGAGTCGCCGATGGCCCGGCTGGCGTGGACCATGAGCTCGATGGGCGACTTGACCAGCGAGCGGTAGCTGCTGGGGTCCGCGAACTCCGGGCTCGTGAGCACCGCGCGCATAAGCGTCTTCATGTCGTACCGGCTGCGCCGGAATGTATCGCCGAGCCGGTTCACGAAGCTCGATGACGGCCGGCTGGTGACGAAATGCTGCGCGACCTTCGAGGCGATAAATGGAGCGGTCGCGTTCTGCGCGAGGATGCGGTCGACTACGCCCTGCGTGTCCAGGGTGCCCGTGTGGCCGAGAAACGTCACGGTGGCGGAGTAAGCGCGGCGGCGGTTGAACACCCCCGACTTCTGTGACGTGTAGACGGGCAGGTTGCGCCCGGTTCCCGGAGCGGGCGCCGTGCCGTCCGGCCGCGGCAGCTGCCAGCCGGTGAGGGCGAGCGCGCCCTGGCGTACGTCCTCCTCGGTGTAGTTGCCGGTTCCCATCGTGAACAGCTCCATGAGCTCGCGCGAGTAGTTCTCGTTGGGGCTCGAGGCCACCGAGGTGGCGAGGTCGAGATACCTGAGCATCGCCGGGTCGGTCGTGACCTTCATGAGCATCGAGCGCAGGTCGGTCATGGCCATCCGACGCCAGGTGAGGTTCTGCCAGTACATGAACGTGTTGTCGGCGGCCTTGCGGTAGTCGCTGGTGAAGTGGCCGTGCCAGAACAGAGTCATGCGCTCCGCGATGGGGGTCGGTGTCGAGAGCATGTGGTCGATCCACCACTGCTGCAGCTGGACGACCGCAAACCGGCCGCCCGGGGTCGAGGCCGCCACGAGGGCGGGCGGCTCGGCGGGAGGTGTCTCGATGAGGCGGTCGACGGTGCGGCTGAAGCCGTCGGACAAGGCGGCGTCCAGCTGCGCCGGGGTATATCCGAAGGTCGTCCGCCGGAGCAGCTGCATCACGCGCGCGGATTCCGAGCCGAGCGGAGAAGCCCAATCGGTGCCCGATCCGGCGCCTGCGGTGGTGGTCGTGTGGTTCAGGTTCTGCAGGGCCCCGCCCAGCAAGCGGACCGCGCCCACCCCGACGCCGGCAGCGACCGCGGCCGCGAGGGCCTGGCGGCGCGTGACGCCGCGCTTCGGAGGGTCGGGTGTGGGCGGTGACTCGAGGTCGGAGGGAATCGGTGCGACTGCCATGCGCCCAGTCAATCAGTGACGAGGCAGGCACGAATCAGCCGAATGTGAAGAATTCGTAAGCACCGATGGCACGAACTCCGATGTCCAGCGTCGACGCCGCGTGGCTGGGCATGGAGGACCCGACCAACCTGATGATGGTTTCAGGCGTAATGGCCCTGGACGGAGCCATCGACCTGAAACGCCTCCGGCTCGTGCTCGACCGGCGGCTGGCGCCGTTCAGCCGCTTCCACCAGCGGGTCGTACGCCCCCGCTCGCGCGCCAACCTGCCGCACTGGGAGGACGACCCAAACTTCGACGTCGACAACCACGTCACCCACGTGGCCCTGGCGGCTCCCGCCAACGACGCGGCGCTGCGCAAGCTCGTGAGCGACCTGATGAGCGAGCCGCTCGATTTCTCGAAACCGCTGTGGCACATGCACGTGATCGACGGCTATCGCGGCGGTTCGGTGTTCCTTGGCGCGCCAGGCGCGGGCAGGAAGACCGTATTGATTGCGCGCGTTCACCATTCGATCGCGGACGGGATCGCGCTCGTGCGCGTGCTGCTGTCGCTGACCGATGAAGCGCCTGGCTGGAGGCCGCCGGCCCGGCCTCGCCGGCCCTCGGCGGCGGGATTCAAGCTTCCCCTCGACTGGCTCCCGGCGGCTGTGCGACGTGGGGTCGGAGCCGGACAGGCGCTGGCCGCGCGCCCCGACCGCGTGCTCGACGCCGCCCGGCTCGGCATCCACGGCGCCTACCGCCTGGGCCGCCTGGTCGTGCTGCCCCCGGATCCGGCCACGGTGTTCAAGGGCGAGCTGGGGCGGCGCAAGCGGGCGGCCTGGTCCGAAACCCTGCCGCTCGACGACTTCAAGGCGATCGGGAAGGCCTTCGGCGCCACCGTCAACGACGTACTGGTCGGCGCCACGACCGGTGCGCTCCGGCGCTACATGGAGCGGCGCGGGCAGCCGACCGTGGGTGTGGCCATCCGCGCGTCGGTGCCGGTCAACCTGCGCCCGCTGGACCGCGCGCACGAGCTCGGCAACGCCTTCGGCCTCGTGTTCCTGACGCTGCCCGTCGGCATCGCCGACCCGGCGCGCCGGCTGCGCGCTATCAAGAACGAGATGGACGGCCTCAAGCAGTCCCCCGAGGCACTGGTCGCATTCGGCGTGCTGAGCCTGATGGGCCTCGCGCCGGTGGAGGTCGAGCAGGTCGGCCTGCGCTTCTTCGGCAGCAAGGCCACCGCCGTACTGACCAATGTGCCGGGGCCGCGCCAGCCTCTCTACCTGGCGGGACGCAAGATCGATCGGGTCATGTTCTGGGTGCCGCAGTCGGGGCGGCTTGGGATCGGGATCAGCATCATCAGCTACGGGGGCGGCGTGATGCTGGGCATCGCCACCGACGCTCGCCTGGTGCCCGATCCCGAGCGCATCGTGGAAGCCTTCAAAGTCGAGTTCGAGTCGATGCGCAGCGCCGCGGCCAAGCTCGCCGGAGCCCGGCGGAAGGCCACGAGCAGTCGCCAGGCTACGCCCCGCTGACGCCCATGTTTGGGCGGTTCGTTGCGGGGTAATGATGTAAGCACCATGGCGGAAAGCCCCGCGACGGAGCGCGAAGCGCTGGACGCATATTCGGCGACGGTGACCGCCGTGGCCGAGCGCGTGCTGCCTGCCGTGGCCAGCGTCCGCGTTCAGCGTGGCGGCGGCTACCGCGACGGTGGCGCCGGCTCGGGCGTCGTGATCACCCCCGACGGCTACGTGGTCACATCCGCGCATGTCGTCGCCGGAGCGCGCAAGGCCACCGCGTCGTTCCTCGACGGCACCGAGTACGAGCTCGACGTCGTCGGCGCCGATGCGCTGTCGGACCTCGCGATCACGCGCGCCCGCGCCGCCAGGCTCGAGCCTATCCAGGTCGGCGACGCGGACAGCCTGCGCGTGGGGCAGCTGGTGGTGGCCATCGGCAACCCGATGGGTTTCAGCGGATCCGTCACCTCGGGGGTCGTCAGCGGGTTAGGCCGCTCGCTGGCGACCGCCGACGGTAACGGGCACCGCCGGTTCATCGAAGACGTCATCCAGACCGACGCGGCACTGAACCCCGGCAACTCCGGCGGCGCCCTCGCCGACTGGCGGGCTCGGCTGGTCGGCGTGAACACCGCGGTCGCGGGCATGGGCCTGGGCCTCGCGGTCCCGATCAACTCGACGACGCAGGCCATCCTGTCCGCGCTGATGCGTAACGGGCGCGTGCGGCGGGCGTTCCTGGGCATCGCCGGCGGCACGCGCGCGCTTTCGCCCGGAGCCGCCCTCAAGGTGGGGCACAAGGCCGGCGTCGAGGTGCAGGAGGTCGTCACGGGGAGCCCGGCGTCCGCGGCGCAGCTCAGGGGCGGGGACGTGATCGTCGAGATCGACGGCACCGCGGTCGCCAAGGCGGGCGACCTGCAGCGGCTGATGGTCGAGGGCCGGATCGGCCAGCGGCTGCCGCTGCGCGTGGTGCGCGGGGATCAGCTGGTCACACTGACGGTGATCCCGACCGAGCTGGCTTAAACAGCCCTCACCCTAACCCTCTCCCGCTTTGCGGGAGAGGGGACTGTTGGATCTACACTCCTCGCCGATGGCGGCCGAGCAGCTGCGCGAATTGCTGGCTGCCAGGCCGCGCGATGGTCGATTCCGGATGGCCGACGTCGATGCCGCCAGCACCCCCGGCCTCAAGCGCCGAAGCCAGCTCAAGACCGACCTGGACGTCCACCAGAAGCACCTCTTCAACCTGCAGGAGCGCCTGTATGCGGAGCACAAGCGCGCGCTCCTGATCGTCCTCCAGGCGATGGACACCGGCGGCAAGGACGGCACGGTCACCCACGTGATCGGCCACATGAACCCGCAGGCCGTCACTGTCAGCTCGTTCAAGGTGCCGACGGCGGAGGAGAAGCGTCACGGCTTCCTGTGGCGCATCCGCAGGGGTCTCCCGGCCGAGGGTTACGTGGGTCTATTCAACCGCTCGCACTACGAAGACGTCCTCGTCGCTCGCGTGCACAATCTCGCGCCGGCTGACACCATCGAGCGCCGCTACGAGCAGATCAATCGCTTCGAACGCGACCTGGTTCGTTCCCGAACCACGGTCGTCAAGTTCATGCTGCACATCTCTTACGAGGAGCAGCGGAACCGGCTTCTCGACCGGCTCAAGAACCCCGACAAGCACTGGAAGTTCAGCGAGCACGACATCGACGAGCGGGCCTACTGGGACGACTACATGAGCGCCTACGGCATCGCCCTGACTCGCTGCTCGACCACGTGGGCGCCCTGGTATGTGATCCCCGCCAACGACAAGCTGTACCGCAATTGGGCCGTGGCCGGAATACTTCTCGAGACTCTCCAGGAGATGGACCCGAAGTATCCCCACCCGCCGCTCGACGTGCCCAGGCTGATCAAGCGACTCAAGGCATAGACCCCCGCCGTTTGGTACGTTACGAAATGGCAAAAAGCGAGATGCAGCGCCGTGCGTCATAAGGGGGATGTAAATCGATGAAGCGGGACCGCGTCATTCTGGGTTTGCTGGCCGCCATCGTGCTCGCGGCCTGCGGCACCACCAGCACCAGCGGGGGTGGTGGCCCCTCGTACGCAGGCAAGACGATCAAGCTCGGCGCGATCCTCTCCATCACAGGCGCCGGCGGCGTTTACGGGCCTCAGAGCCGCGACGGCATGAAGCTCGCCGTCGACCAGATCAACAAGGCGGGCGGCGTCAACGGGGCGACGATCGACCTCACCGTCAACGACGACGCCTCGCTCAAGGCGCAGTCGGCGCAGCTTGCCCAGACCATGATCCAGCAGGACCTGGACCTGGCTCTGCTCGGCCCGACGCTATCCAACTCAGCGGTCGGCGTGCACCCGCTGGCCGAGAGCTTGAAGACGCCGATCCTGGCCGTCAGCACCACTGGCATCCACATCGTCCCCGACTGCAACTTCCCGGCGGCGGCGGCATGCAAGTACGTGTTCCGCGACAGCCTGGGCGAGCAGACCGCCATCCCGGACAACATCAAGTCCTATGCCGCTGACAAGCACCCGAGCACAGGCGTGCTCCTGGTCGCGCAGGACGACAAGTTCTCCAGTGACGGCGGCAAGATCGTGCAGGACACAGTCGGCCAGTACGGCATCAACCTGCTCGCTGTCATCAAGTTCAGCAAGGCCGAGTCGGACCTTTCGCCTTACGTGACGCAGGCGGTGCAGAAAAAGCCCGACGTCATCTTCATCACGTCGCTCGGTGGGATCCCGGCCAAGATCATGTCCGAGGCCCGCAAGCTCGGCTGGACCGGCCAGTTCCTGGGCGGCAACGGCTTCAACACCGCCACCGTGTCCAAGCAGGCCGGCGCCGACGGCATGGGAGCGCGCAGCGCGAGCGCGTGGTACATCGGCAACACCTTCGCGTCCAACGCTGACTTCGTGAACGCTTACAAGGCGGCGTATGGCAAGGACCCGGATCAGTTCTCCGCCCAGGGCTACACCGCGATCAAGATCATCGCCGACTCCGCCAAGCGGGCCAACCTTACGTTCTCCGACCTCGCCGGCGACCGCGACAAGCTGCGCGCCGCGATGGAGACCGTGAAGATCGACTCGCCGCTCGGCCCGTTCCAGTTCACCGCGGACCACGACGTCAAGCAAACCGTGTGGATCATTCAGATGGACGGCCAGGGCGGGTTCACGCTACTACACGAAATCCCAGCCAGCTAACTCCCAGCGGCAGGACAAGATAGACGCGTAATGGGCCAGCAGGTCCTGAACGCGATCTTCATAGGGTCGATCTACGCCCTGTTCGCGGTCGGCTACACGCTTGTCTTCGGCGTGCTCGACATCCTGAATCTGGCGCACAGCGCGGTCTTCATGCTGGGAGCGGCGATCACCTACTCGCTGGTGGTCAACTACCACCAGTCGTTCGCGGTCGCCTGCGTGCTCGGCATCGGAGCTTGCGCGGTGATGGGCCTGGTCATCGAATACGTCTGCCTGCGGCCGCTGCGGCGCCGGCGCGCGCCGCCGATTGCGGCTTTGATCTCCACCATCGGCCTGGCCTTGATCATCGTGGCCGCAGTCGAGCAAGGACGGCCAGGCAGCGCCTTTGCCTGGCTCTGGGTCGACGGCGCCAACTCGGTTCGCTTTCCACCGGACATGATCCCCAACCCGACGTGGCACGTCGATGGCCTCACCCTGGAGGCAACGAAGGTCGTGATCGTCCCGATCACCCTCGTCCTCATGCTCGTGCTCGGTTACGTCATCCGCTTCACGCAGTTCGGGCGCGGCCTGCGCGCGGTGGCCGAGAATCCGCGAGCCGCCAGCCTGATGGGGCTAGACGTGGATCGCATGATCGTTCTGACTGTTGTGCTTTCGTCGGCGCTCGGCGGGGTGGCGGGAATCCTGTTCGGCCTCGCCCTGTCCGACATCAGCCCATACATCGGCCGAGACAGCCTGGAGATCCGCGGGCTCGCCGTGATCGTGCTGGGGGGCATGGGCAGCATTCCCGGCGCCGTTGCCGGCGGCTACCTGCTGGGCCTCATCGAGGTGCTGGCTCTGGTCGTGTTCGGCAGCAACGTGCGCGCGGGCGTGGCCTTCGCCGCACTGTTCCTGATGCTGGTGCTGCGCCCGCAGGGCCTCTTCGGCGCCCAGCTGCGCGAGCGCCTGTAGCCGTGGACTTCATCCTTCAGCTGCTCACCGACCCGGTCGGCTTCTACAGCACCCACACGCTGCTGATCGCCGAGATCGGGATCAACAGCATGCTCGCGGCCTCGATGTTCGTCGTCCTTTACTCAGGCCAGCTGTCGCTCGCGGCCCCCGGCTTCATGGCCATCGGCGCCTACACGTCGGTGCTGATGGGCAACTACTGGAACACCCCGCTCGCGCTCAACCTCCTCGTCGGCACGCTGTTGGCGGGGGTGGTCGGGCTCATCGTCGGCCTGCCCGTGCTGAGGCTCCGCGGAGTGTTCCTGGCGATCGCAACGATCGGCTTCATTGAAGCGCTCAGCCTCGGCGTGATCCTCAACGTGCCCATCACCGGTGAGGGCCTGGGCCTGAAGAATCCCTCGGCCGATCCGCTCGGCGGGATCAACATCGTCCTCGGTTCGCTGGCCGTGATCGTCTTCCTCATGTGGAGGCTGACCAAGGGCCGGCTCGGCCACGCTTGGGAGGCGATCCGCCAGGACGAGCTGGCGGCCCTGAGCCAGGGCATCAACATCGCCCGCTACAAGATGATCGGCTTCGTGATCAGCGCGCTGGTCGCGGGTTACGCGGGTGGGCTGGAGTCGCACCTGAACTTCTTCGTCGACCCGACCGAATACGGCGTGCCCCGCACAGTTCAAGTGCTCACGTTCGCGGTGCTGGGCGGATCAGGCAACGTCTTCGGCCCCGTGGTCGGCGCCCTTTTCCTGACCACGCTGCCGGAGATCGTGCGCGTGCCCAACTTCGACTATCGCGACGTGATCGCCGGGGCGATCCTGATCGTCGTCATCGTCTTCAGGCCTCAGGGCATCGTCGGCCGCGGCGGGCTGGCCATCGTCCGGCCGCGCTGGTGGCCGCGAACCTCCCGTGCTTCTTCGCCTGGATAGCCTCCAGCGGCATTTCGGCGGCGTGAAGGCCGTCGATGGAGTGTCGCTGGAGGTCGAGAAGAGCTCCATCCACGGGCTCATCGGACCCAATGGAGCGGGCAAGACCACGCTCGTGAACGTGGTCACGGGTTACGTGCGCACGCAGGCGGGACAGGCCTGGCTCGAGGGCGACCGCCTGACGGGCCTGCCGGCGCACAGGATCGCGGGCCTCGGCGTAGCGCGCACCTTTCAGAACATCCGGCTGTTCAGCGACCTGACCGCGCTGGAGAACGTGATGATCGGGATGCACACACGGCTGCGCGACGACACGCTCGCGCAGCTGGCGACGATCCCCGTCTTCCGGCGCGACCAGCGAGGGCACCTCAACGACGCGCATCGGCTGATGGAGACGGTGGGCCTAGACCCCGGCGACGCAGGCCGCCGTCCCGCGGGCCAGCTGCCCTATGGCGACCAGCGGCGCCTCGAGATCGCGCGTGCCCTCGCCCTCCGGCCGAGGCTGCTCATCCTCGACGAGCCTGCGGCCGGCATGAACCCATCCGAGAAGCAGGGCATGCGCGAGCTCATCGAGCGCCTGAACGCGGACGGCCTGACGATTCTCCTGATCGACCACGACATGCGCCTGGTGATGGGGGTCTGCCAGCGCGTCAGCGTCTTGAACTTCGGGCGCAAGATCGCCGACGGGGAGCCGCAGCACGTCTCGACGGATCCGGTGGTGATCAAGGCTTACCTGGGCACCGGCGCCGAGAAGGAGGCGACGAGCGCACCAGGGACCACTGAAGTCGGCGACATCGAGCGCCCGTCGCCCCGATCGTCAAGGCGGGCGGCCGAACCCGAGGACGCGATCCTCGACGTCCAGAACCTGTGGGTCAGCTACGGGGCGATCAACGCGGTACGCGGGGTATCGCTCCGGGTCGCGGCCGGCGAGGTCGTGGCCCTGATCGGCGCCAACGGCGCCGGCAAGTCGACGATCCTCAACGCCCTGTCGGGGCTGGTTCCGATCGCGGGCGGCACCGCCGTGTTCGACGGCCTCGACCTGACCAACGCCAAGCCCTCGACCATCGTGCGCCGCGGCCTGGTGCAGGTGCCTGAGGGGCGGGAGATCCTGGGCCGGCAGACGGTGCTGGAGAACCTCGAGCTGGCGACCTGGCCGCGCCGGGACCGCGCCGCGGCTCAGCGCGAAATGGGGGCCGTGATGGACCGGTTCCCGATCCTCGGCGAACGGCGCCACCTTCGCGCCAGCACGCTGTCGGGCGGCGAGCGCCAGCTGCTCGCGATCGCGCGCGGCCTGCTGGCCAGGCCGCGCCTCCTGCTGCTCGACGAGCCGTCGCTCGGCCTGGCGCCGCAGATGGTGGACGAGGTGTTCACGGCCATCGACGAGATCCACGGCGACGGGACGACCATCCTGCTGGTGGAGCAGAACGCGCTCCGAGCGCTCGAGATCGCCGATCGCGCCTACGTGCTGGAGACGGGGAAGGTCCAGCTCACGGGGAGCGGCCAGGACCTGCTGCACGACCCGGCCGTGCGGGCGGCGTACCTGGGCGGCTGATTTCCCTCACCCTGCCCTCGGGCGGCTAGTCCCCTCTCCCCGTCAGGGGAGCGATCAATAAGGCCCATCCTTCTCGCGCCTGGCGCGCAGGGCTGGGTGAGGGCAAAAAAAAGAAGCCCCGGACGTTGGTCCGGGGCTCTTCCTTATCTGGTACGAACTTAGATCGTGCGGACGGCCCGCGCGCGCGGCCCCTTGGGGCTCGCCTCGATCTCGAAGGTCACCTTCTCGCCGCCCTGCAGCCTGTCGAAGTCGCCCTCGGTGCCGCTGCGGTGGAAGAAGAACTCCTTACCGTCTTCGGCTGCGATAAAGCCAAAGCCACGGTCCGCGACCAGTTTCTTGATGGTGCCTGTAGGCATTTCCATCTCCTATCTCTCGAACTAAAGGCCTACTCAACTGGCGGGCCTGTTCGAGAAACTGGAGCCTGCGCTGAGCGCCGGCGCTTCGCCGGCTGCCAACAGTATACCCAGATCCCTACCGGCCTATTCCTGAGGCCTCCGCGGACCGCCGGGCGCGCGACTGGTCGACCTCGGTCAGATGCCGCTTGCGGAGGCGCAGGTGCTTCGGCGTGACCTCGAGCAGTTCGTCGTCGATGAGGAAGTCGAGCGACTGCTCCAGGCTCTGGCGGCTAGCCGGGGTGAGGCGGACCGAGATGTCCGAGGTGGACGAGCGCACGTTGGACTGCTTCTTCTCCCGGCAGACATTGACGCGGATGTCCCCCGGCCGCTTCTGGATGCCGACGATCATGCCCTCGTAAACCGCCTCACCGGGCTCGATGAAAGTGGTGCCGCGCTCCTGTGCGCCGGCGAGACCATAGGTCAAGGCGGTGCCCGCGGAGGACGCGGTCAGGGCGCCGTTGCGCTGCTCGCGGAACTCGCCGGCCCACGGGCGGTAACCGATGCCTATCGAGCCCATCAGCCCGGTGCCGGCGGTGAGCGTCAGGAAGCTGTTGCGAAATCCGATCAAGCCGCGCGTCGGGATGAGGTACTCGAGGCGCACGCCGCCCTTGCGGTCGTAGGCGATCTCGATCATCTCGCCGCGGCGCTTGCCCAGCGCCTCGGTGACCGCGCCCAGGTGCTCCTCGCGCACGTCCACGGTCAGGCGTTCGACCGGCTCCATCCTCCGGCCGTTGATCACCTTCACGATCGCCTCCGGCCGCGAGACCTCGAACTCGTAGCCCTCGCGCCGCATGGTCTCGATGAGCACGGCGAGGTGGAGCTCGCCACGGCCGCTGACCTGGAAGCGCTCGGCCGCGTCCGTATCCTCGACCCGCAGACCGAGGTTGGTATCGAGCTCGCGGTACAGGCGGGCGCGGAGCTGCCGGGTGGTTGAGAACTGTCCTTCCCGTCCGGTGAACGGCGAGGTGTTGACCCCGAAGGTCATGCGCACCGTCGGCTCGTCGATCTCGATGCGCGGCAGCGGGTCGGGAGCTTCGGGATCGGCGATGGTGTCGCCGATCGCGATCTCCTCCAGGCCGGTCAGCAGCACGATGTCGCCGGCGCTCGCCTTGTCGACCGACACGCGGTCCAGGCCGCGGTAGACGAGCACCTGCACGACCCGAGACCTGCGGGCGCCGCCCGAAGCGTCGAGCACGGCGACGGCATCGCCTGGCGCGACGGCGCCGCGAGAGATGCGCCCGATGGCCATCGTCCCCGTGTAGTCGTCGTAGGCGCGGTTGGCGACCAGCATCTGGAAGCCGCCTGGCTCGACCACCGGCGCGGGGACGAAAGCGATGATCGTCTGAAAGAGCGGCTCGAGGTCGGGCGCGAGGTCTTCAGGCGAGGAGCCCGCCCGGCCCTCCTTGGCCACCGCGTACAGCGTCGGCGCCTCGAGCTGGTCGGCGTCCTCGGCGAGCTCGAGGAAGAGGTCGTGGACCTTTTCCAGCGCGGCGCGAGGATCGGCGTTGGCGCGGTCGACCTTGTTGATCACCACGATGATTCGAAGGCCGACCTCGAAGGCCTTGCGCAGCACGAACCGGGTCTGCGGCATCGGACCCTCCGCGGCGTCCACCAGCAGCAGGCAGCCATCGGCCATGTTCAGCACCCGCTCGACCTCGCCCCCGAAGTCGGCGTGACCGGGCGTGTCGATGATGTTGATGGTCACGTCGCCGTGGCGGATCGAAGTGTTCTTGGCGAGGATGGTGATGCCCTTCTCGCGCTCCAGGTCGTTGGAGTCCATGATCAGGGTGCCGACCTGCTGGTTGTCGCGGAAGGTGTGGCTCTGCTTCAACAGCGCGTCGACCAGGGTGGTCTTGCCGTGGTCGACGTGGGCGATGATCGCCACGTTGCGAATGTCATGGCGAATGTTGGTCACGGGACGGCCAACTATACGACCTCACCCAGCCCTCTCCCAGAGGGAGAGGGGCTGAGGGAGGCGGCGGCTTCTCAGGCGGCGGAGGAGGAGGCGGCGGCGGCGGTAGCTGGTAGCTCCGCTCCCGAATGCGCCGGATGATCGTCTCCGCGACCGCGCGGGCATCCTCACCCACACCACCGATGAGGCCCGACGCCAGGCGGGTCTGGAAGGGCAGCCCGACGAAGTAGAGCCCGGGCTCGCCGTCGGCGACCCCGTCCGTGTGGCGCGGGTAGCCGTCGGCTCCGGCCACTGGAAACTGTATCCACGAGTAGTCCCTGTGAAAGCCGGTGCACCAGACGATCGTGGCCGGCTGGAGGCGGCGCCCACCCTCGCACACCGGGAAACCGCCTTCGACGCCGATGACCCGCCGCTCGCGTACCACGCCGGCGTCCACTGCGTCGCGCATCTTGACGCGGATGAGAGGCGCGCCATGCGTGAGTATCAACGGCTTCATGCGCCGGCCCATCGGAGTCCGGATCGAAGCGATGCGATTGGCATAGAACCAGAACACCCTCCCGCCGAACGCATAGAAGATGGAAGGGATGGCGCCGGTTCCGCGTCCGGCCAGGACCGTCGGGTGGCCCGCGCGAGCCGCCTCGATCGCGATCTCGACTCCAGATGTGCCGGCGCCGACGACCAGGACGTCGCCGGTCAGCTGCAAGGGGTTCCTGTAATCGCGCGCGTGGAGCTGCGTGATCGCGGGCTCGATCTCGGAGGCGAACGCCGGTACTTTCGGGCTGTCGTAGCCGGTGGCGATAACGACGTGGTCGGCGTGCACGGCGCCTGTCGTGGTCTCGAGCACGTAGGATCTGTCGGTCCTCGACAGCTTCAGCGCGCGGGTACCGGTGCGGACCGGCAGCGCACCGTTCTGGGCGTAGGCCTCGAGGTAGTCCGCCATCGCGTCCTTGCCCGGGAAGGTCGCCGGGTGAGCCGGAAAGCTGGAGCCCGGCAAGGCGTCGTAGCGCGCCGGGGTGAACAGCTTCAGCGACTCCCAGCGGCGCCGCCACTGGTCACCCACCCGGGATTCCGCCTCGAGAACGAGGAGGTCGACGCCTCGAAGCGCCAGCTCATGCGCCGTGGCCAGGCCCGCCTGGCCACCGCCGACGATTACCGTCTGGAGTCTCTCGATCCGGTCCATCTCAGCTTCCCTCAGTTATCCTGTAATCACTGCAGTAATACTGCACTCAATGTGGTGGTACTGTAAGGATCCCCATGACGGATGTCAAGGCTCCAGTGGTTCGTCTGCGCCAGCGCCAGGCGCTTGAGACGCGCAAGGCCGTCACACAGGCCGCCCGATCGCTGTTCACCGAGCGCGGCTACGCGAGCACCAGCATCGAGGCGGTTGCCGAGCGTGCCGGGGTGGCCGAGCGGACGGTGTACTCGATCTTCGGCACGAAGAAGTCGATCCTGGGCGCGATCTGCGAGGACTGGTTGGCCGAGGCGGGCATCATGGAAACCATCGCGGAGGGCATGGGGACGCAAGATCTCAAACGCCGCCTCGACCTGGCCGCCCATTCGAGCCGGCGCCAGTGGGAGTCGGAGCGCGGTGTGCGCGCGATGCTCGAGGGCGCCGCGGCCTCCGACGCCGATGTCGCGAGGATGCTCGCGGGCTGGAAGCAGGATCGTGCGCGCTCGTTCCGCATGATCGTGACCGGTCTCGAGGGCAGCCTCCGCGCCGGCGTCGACGGCAACCACGCGGGCGCCATCATGCGGGCCCTGACGAGCGCCGAGATTTACTCGGAGCTCGTCGCCGGCGAAGGCTGGACCGGCGACGAGTACGAGCGCTGGCTGGCGGGCCTTCTCGCGGAGGTGCTGCTGCCGCCGATCGGGTAGCTAATGGGCTCCTGGCCCGGCCGGTCCCAGGTTGCCCGTCCACCAGTGGACCCCACCGTGATGCGAGCAGGTGCCGCTGCGGGTCTTGCTGTAGCTCCAGGTGCCGTCAGCGCAAACGGCTGTAGCGCCTGCGGCTGTGGCGGCGGCAAATGGGTCCGGCGCGGGCGCCTGAACTGGATCAGCCGGGGCAACGGCCACCGGTGCTGGCGATGGACTCGCCACCTGTGCCGACGCGACCGCGGTGGGAGAGTCAATGGAGGCGTCACTTACAGTCGTTGGTGACGGGTCATCGCACGCAGCCAGCAGCAGAAGAGCCGGCACGGCCAGCACCGCGAGCTGTCTCAGCTGTGTCAGTCCCGGCGCCACACCATCGACCGTTTGACGGAACAACTGCCGCAACAAAGAAGGGAAGCTTCGCCGGCTCGATGTCTGGTGCCGAGAGCGGTAGTGGAACCCGCACGTCCTTGCGGACATCGGCTTTTAAGTTCTAGGCCAACGATCGATTAGGTCGGTTGAGATCGGCGGCGATTGGTATCGTCGGCTGAGGTCGGTGACGGGCGGCGGGCCTGGCTGCACCAGTTGGCTCTACTCTTCGTCCGCCCGGACCAGCCTTCCTGCCCAGGCGCTCAATGAATGGAATCTCGTCTTCGTCGGACCCGTCGGCATCCCACTGAAACCGCGCGTGATAAGAGAGCAGTTTCGAGCGATCCTTCGCAAGGCCGCCCTGCCGCGGATCCGATTCATGACCTGCGCCATGCCAATGCTTCACTGCTACTGACCGCGCACTTGCCGATGGAAATTCTGTCGAAGCTGGTCGGGCACTCGAACCCGACGACCAAGCGAAACATATACGCGCATGAGCTCAAGCCGGTCCAGGGGAAAGCGCAGTGCGCGCAGGCTGGCATCCTCACGGGAAGCTAAAGCGACCTGGCTTGCGGGCTACAGCGGCGTTGATGGAGCCGGGGCTCCGCTGCCTGCATCGAAAGTCCCGCCTGGCAACTGGCGCAGCAGGAGAGCGGTGAGGCGCGGTCCGACGTGATACATGAGCAGACAACCCCCAAAGGTCACCGTCATGAGATCTGGATAACCTGGCACCGGCTGGATCAATTGGCTCTCATCGGTGGGGTCTCCCGCCAACTGATATAGCAACGAATAGAGGTCTTCTTCGACGTCAGGCTCGATGAAGCCGAGCTCTTCGAGAACCTGCTCTGAATAGTCCCAGCTGAGCCGGTTACGCACTCCGAGCGCGACGCCGACGGGCGACCTCGCGGCGGAGTTGCTCGTGATCTAGCTCGTGGACGTCAGGGGGCCTCACACCGTTCCGGATCGCATCCGCCTGCTCAACCGCATGTGGCCATCCGGGATGTTGCCGCAAAAGAGCGCCGCGGTACCAGCGCTCGACCACGACAACGACCGGACGGAAGTCATCTTCGGATTTCACTGAACCCAGCGCCTCAAGAACGTCTTGAGTGAATTCGATTCGGTCCTCGTCAGAGAGAACCTTGAGGACGCCCAGAATCTGCTCAGCATCGGCGGGCAAAATAAAGTCAGCCGGGCGGCGGATGCTATCAACCGCCATCAGACGTCTACGCAGTCCTCCGGAGACTCACGGTTGGGCGCATGGTGACCTTATGTAACGGGCGTGTCAAGCATTCCTTGCGCTCTCCCACCCACCCCATGCTAGTGAAAACGCCTATCTCGCTGCCGGTGGCGACAGCCGCGGATTCTGTTGGCCCGATTCTTGGCCGCACCTTGGCTGTACCTGGGCAGCTGTGCGCGCACCGCCAGCCGCCACCGGCCGGATCTCGAATACGAAAGCGTGGTGCCGAGAGCGGGAGTCGAACCCGCACGAGGTTGCCCTCATCGGTTTTTGAGTCGGGTCTTGGCCTTTTGAATTCGGATCCGGCCTCTTTTTAGCCAAAGCGCAACGGTGCAAAAACCGCTGCGGTAGGCTTCCGGGGCCGACGACCCTCAACGGTCCGAAGACCGCTGGACGTCTCCGAGACGGTGACGTCGAGGGCAGATTATCACGGGTCATTCCTGGAGACAGCACTCAGCTTCAGCGGAAACCACGCCCGCCGGACTCCGTCATGACGCCTGAGCGCGGAAGCGAACCCGGTGGCCGCGAGGCCTCGGTAAAGGCGTGGTACCCTCCTCCGTGTTCGCGGAGTATCGTGCTCCGTTGGCGGCAAGAGGCGGTAATCCATGACCTGTATCGTCGGCATGTTCTTCGATTCCAAGGCGGGCGCCATGGTCCTGTCGGACAGCCGCATCATGCGCGGCGGGGACTACGCTCGGGACCAAAAGCTGTTCGTTGTCGGGGACGAGGTCGTCTTTGCGGCGGCCGGCTACAGCGGCATAGCCAAGAAGCTGCTGCGCCAGGTAGAGACCACCCGGATTCGTTCTCGCAAGTACCTGCGCTCGGAGGTAGTCGAGGTCTTCGAGGACGAGATGGCTGAGCTTCACAATCGCTACAAGGTGAGCCGGCCATACCGATTCTCAGATTCAGACAATCTCCTGACCGGAATCATCGGCTTTGTCGATGACAACAAGCCGCAGCTCTATTGCCTCTATGAGAACGGGTACGCAGAGGCGATTCCTGACTTCCTTGCGATCGGGCACGGCGCACGCCACGCGCACAACATCCTCCGCTCGCTGTACTCCCCGTCGATTCCGAAAGAGCGGGCACTGGAGCTCGCGGTCCACGTGTTGGTGGAAGTCGCAAAGGCCGACGCGATGGTAGACGACGCGCCGCAGCTGGCGATTCTCGGAGACAAGGTAGGCAAGACCGGCATCGACGTTCTGAACATCGAGGGCGGGAAGTTCAAGTTCGCGGACTGCAGCCGTATTCAACCGATCAAGAAGAGAGTTGAGGGAATCGAGCAGAAGATGACGGATCTGTTTCATTCCCTGCTCGACACGCACGCCGAGGCGACGAACGGCCATCCGGCCGTTCCGCTACCTGTCGATGTAAAGGAGGTGACCGATGCAGGAAAGGGAAGCCGAGGAAAGGGATCGGCGAAGAGCTAGAGAGGAGGCGAGTCGGCGCTGGATCGACAAGCGCGCCTTCGAGGAAGCTCAGCGGCGTCGACGCCCTGATACGGAAGGCGACGATGGCTATCCGGTTAGAAGGCTTCCTGTCATTCGGCCGTCTTCATAGGAAAGGTCCGCTACTCCTAACCCCAATCGTCCTTCTTGGCCTGGCGCCGAGATCTGGTGATCCTCTCGCCGGCAGAGGCTCGACGGATTATGTCCTGTCCTGGCAATTACTACAGCAACAGATCCTTGAAATCTCGGAAACAGTCGGAGCAACTGCGTGGGTGACGATCGTTGGCGCGAGATCCTCCAGCTTCTACGCGCGAAGGAGGAGTTGGCGTGGAACCAGGTCATCGACTGGTACTTCGGTGACGTGTTCGCTGGTCTCCTGAACCAGGTTCGGCGGCTGAACAGCCGCCACGGTGGTCCTTTGCCAGAGCCCGACGTAATCGAAGCAGGGCGCGAGCTCACGTTCGAAGCCTTTCGAGTGGCTATGGAAGAGATCGACGCGTTTGAACCAGAGCGAGGAGATCTGCAAACCTGGATTTACTGGAAGGGAATGGCGAGATCCAAGGGACTGCTTGGCGATCGCCTTCGGCAGGAACGCGATCGAATGGGTCAAGAGTCGCTTGATCTTGAACCCGAACCGGGCGACTTGGCGACCAGGCGACGACCGATCGCCGTGGATCAGGCCACACCCGAGACCACGCTTGTCTCTAAGTTCGATCGCATCGAGCTTCGCAGACGATTGGATACCGTATTCGGCCGCATGCGCCCAAATCAGGTCTCGACGATTATCGAGGTGTGGCGCTTGCGCGAGGAAGGCATACATAATCCTGTTGAAGTCGCCGCTAGGCAGAACGGTCGATCGGTAGAAGCGATGGAGTCATTTCTTCGCCGCGCGCGACAAGATTTCCGGAGGATCTGGATTCAGGAGTATGGTGAGGCTCCGTTGTCTGAGTTGCTGTGACAGAAGACGAAGAGTCAATGGAAAGTCTTCTCAGAGCGCTCGATGCCGCTTACCGGGATTCGCTTGAGCCGCCCCCGCACTATCGCGAACCCGGCGCCAGCGAGCGGCCAACCGGTCTGGACAGCGCACAGATTGAGAAATGGCGAAACGAACTTCAGGCGCAAACGCGTCGAACACAAGCGTTGGGACGCGTTCTATGCAATCGACGCAGAGCGATGGGCATGGACATCGATGACCTCGCGGCCGAAGCCCACTGGGCTGCAAGCCGCCTGGAGAAATTGGAAGAAGGTGAGCTTGGCCTGAATGATGTCGACCCCGAGCTCTTGGCACATCTCTTAGCGAGCTTGAAGGTCACGTCAATTGGCCCTCTCGAGCCTACAATTCGCGACCTGGCGCGTAAGAACCTGGCTGTATACGAAAAGCACAAAGGTCAGATCTACGGGCGAAGTCGGAAGGGAGTAACAGCTCGACAGCGCCACGAGGATCTAATGCGCGGGGTAGCCGGCATCGACGAGGAGGCGACAGCCAGAGCAGCCGATCGCTATCTAAAGGCTGTGCAGAGAGAATTGGAGTCGCTGTGGCCTAATCGAAGCTCGTGAGCTTGAGAAGCAGGTGCTGTTCATCGAGCTTGATCCTCATCGCCTCCCTCGACACCCCAAAGCTCTTCGCCAGCTGTCCAAGCCTCGTGGACCGTTTAAGAGCAGCTTTCAGCGCGAACAAGGGCATCAGGAGTTCAGCAGCGAAGACGTTGGCCTCGCGCTCGTGCCGTGGATTGGTCCCGCAGCCGGGGTGAGCGAGTACTCGATGCCCGACTTCGTGGGCAATGCTGAATCGCTTCGCAGCCTCAGGGAATATCGGATTTAGCTCGACCATCCAGTTGCCCGACGCGTCCTGGCGCAGGCGCGCGTCAAGAGATCCCAACTCAGTATCAACAATCACTATCCCCTCTGCCGCAGCGATGGCACGAATGTCGACGGGCGGCTCTCGGACGCGATGCCTTTGCGCGACGGAGCGAGCGGCGTCTCGGCAATAACCGATGTGAACGGCTTCAGCATCGTTCGAGTACGAATCCATCGAGGTGAAGAATATGGAGATTACGCAACCAGGCGTCGCGACCCACGCAACTACGACCTACTTCGTGAACGGGGAGAGTCAGGAGACCGTCGTCCGCGATTTGACGGTGCGTCAAATTCTCGACCACGCCGGTTTTCGACCGCCGGAGCAATACCGGCTGATCCGAGACGCTGGACATAAGGTCTACACCAGCGTGGACGAGGTGGTCGAAGTTCATGAGCAGGAGAGGTTCACGGCCCTGTTCGAAGGCCCAACGCCCACCTCCTAGTGATGACCAACGAGGACCTTGTGAGGTACTTAGAGGGCCTCGGCCTCAAGGTCGAGGTCCTCAATCACACGTCTGGCAAATGGATCGTTATATGTGACTTTCGAATTGCCAGTGGCGCTCTTAGGGGCCAGACATGTGACGTGGCAGTGCTGTGGTCGCCGCAAGTTCCATACGTGGCTCCCTCCGCGATCCAGGTCCGTCCGCACGTTGTGGCGATGGGGACGCGCAACGCCCAGCAAAGTCCACTTGGCCAAGATTGGCAGTACCTAAGCCGCGTGCTACGTGGCAACCCAACACCGAAGGCATGGCTGGTACATATCAACACGATCTTCGCGGAGCTCTAATGGTGCAGAAGGGACGTGAGTTTTCAGTCGCAATGACTACTTCACTGGCACGCGAACTAGCAGCTCATCTCGACAAGGGCTCGACGCAAGAAGATCTGACGTTCGCGGCCTGGAGACGGAGCGAAGGGCAGACCAGAACAACGGCCGTGTTGAACCGGCTCCTTCTTCCAAAGGATGGCGATCGCGTCCTGCAGGGCAACGTGGCATTCACTTCCGACTATCTGTCGCGTGCACTTAACGAGCTTGAACAAGGCGAGGGCCTGGCCCTGCTTCATTCGCACTTAGGTCCGGGCTGGCAAGGAATGAGCAGCGACGACATCGTGGCGGAACGTGACCGGCTAGCGGGTGCTTGCTTCGGCCGCACGCGCCTTCCGATTGTTGGCCTCACTCGCGGGACCGACGGCGCATGGAGCGCGCGCCGCTGGTTGCGGGTGGATCGAAATCGTTACGAACGTGAAGACGCGACGACCGTAAGAGTCGTCGGAAGGCGATTGACCATTACGTTTCACCCAAAGATGCGGCCAGCTGCTGGTGAGAATCGCCGGCAGGTCGCGACAGTAAGCGTTTGGGGCGATGCTGCACAGGCAGCCCTTGCTCGTGTCCGGGTCGCGATTGTCGGGCTCGGCAGCGTCGGAAGTCTCGTAGCTGAAGCCTCAGCCCGCATGGGCGTAAGCAAGTTTGTCCTTGTTGATCACGACAAAATTGAAGCGCGGAATCTTGATCGGACCGCTGGTGCGACCCAGAGAGATTCTGATAGAGGACGATCCAAGGTCGATGTTTCTGCTCGTCATATCAAAGCTGTAGCGACGAGTACCGACCTTACCGTGGATCCGGTTAGAGCTAGTCTGCTCGAGCCATCAGGCATGAAGGCGGCCCTTGACGCAGACGTGATCTTCTCCTGCGTGGACCGGCCATGGCCGCGCCACGCCCTCAATGCAATCGCCTACAACAATCTGATCCCCGTGGTGGATGGCGGAGTGTTGGTGAAAGTCGACGGAGACCGTCTTGTCCACATCGACTGGCGTATTCAAACGGTGGGACCGGAACGAGGTTGTTTGGTTTGCATTGGGGCGCTGGATCCCGACGAAGTCAGCCTCGACCTCGCCGGGAAGCTTGATGATCCGGATTACATAGCCAACCTGCCGGCGGAAAGGCGATCAGTTCTGTCCCGTCGAAACGTATATCCGTTCTCAATGGCGGTCGCCGCCCATGAGGTTCTTCAGTTCGTGGGTCTCATAACGGGGCTAGAGCGTATTGGCGGCTTAGGCCCTCAGCACTACCACGCCTACCCAGGCATTATGGAAGTTGCCGAACACGTCGAGTGCAAATCGGACTGCGGTTACAGGGCGCTAACCGGCGGCGTGAGCGATCTACGCGGAAACTTGGACCCGAGCAGCGCTGACGGCCCCGTCGCCCTCTAGCCGACCTGCTGGGCCGCCTGAGCCGGGGATCGCCGACGGCTCCTTCGAGCTCGTGCAGCCGTCTCGAAGTCAGCCACTCGGGATCGTAGGAATTGATGAAGCTCCGGGAAGTCGGGCGGAGTCTCAAACGGCAGCGAACGACCCTCGGCAGCAGGGATTACCCTCAGCCTGGCAGCCCGACGCCCGTCACGGTCAATCATCACAGCCGTAACTATACCGCCCGAGCGGGCCGTCCTAAACGCTGCCTCACGTCGGCATAAGACGCGCGCAAGCTCAAGAAATAGAACCAACAGTTGAGAGTTGAGACCAACATCGCCAGGAACCAGACGATCACCCGCCAAGCAGTTGACACGTCCAGAGTTAATACAGCACCGCATGCAAACGCCAAACCAGCCGACAGCCAGATCCGATCACGAATGCCGAAGACCAGTCGTTGGGACAGTCGATGTTCGGCAGGAGCGGCGAGGTATACCGCGAATAGAGCCGGTAGCGCGACGATTAGGGCGGCAGCCGGGTCGAGCCGGGGATGAACGCCGAGCCACTCGTGAACGAGAAGGCCGACGGCTGGAACCATCGAGACCGCCCATGAAACGAGGTATGCCTGTCGCAGCACATCGGCCGCTCGAGGACGCATCTGAAACTGCAGACGGCCTACTAACCCTCGCTGACTCTGTCGTTGACCCGAAGCATTGCGATGTTCCGGCAAATGCAGGTGAATTCTGTCAACACCCTCGTTGTCCGTAATCGGGGCCGGTGGTTGACGACCCCCGGCGAGCTCAAGCGTCGCACCACAAAAGGCCAGCCCCTCAGGACTCTCGAGCTCGAGGTGATAGCTCTGAGCCAAGCCGGGCAGTTCGGTTACTAACGAGAGATACACGGGATCGAGCCCGAGCCACTGCCGCAAAACCCTCAATTGAACCGGGGTTACAACAATCGCAAGCAGAGCTCTGGCAACGGTCTCTCGGATCCTTGTGCGTGCGGCCCTGCTGCGCCTAGCCCATCGCCTGAGCCCAACAAGGAGCTTTAGCCAGAGCAACCAAAGGGCGGCCCAGAATCGGCTCTTGGGGCGGACCAGGCCGATGCCGCTCTCCAGCATCAATCCCTCGTAGCAGTACTTGATTATTCGCCGCTCACCGCGAGCGACCTTCATCTCCACAATTAGAAGAAAGTTCGAGGCCAGCTCCGTAGCGATGGTCCGAAACGCACTCTCCGGCCAGCTGACAGCACCAGGCGTCGCAGGCGATCCAATCAACGCCTCAACCGCGGCCTGAACATTACGGGGAGGCGGATTCTTCACCAATTCGAAAATGCGCGCCGAGTCGACTTTGGGGACACCGGGGTACGACGCAAGCGCGAGCAATGCATCCCGCGCGAGCTCGGCATTATCGTAAGTATTCAGGACAGGGAGAGCTGTATTTCTCTCGTCGCTTATGTCGAAACCCCGAAGAGGTGCTTTTCTCAGGAGGGCAACTGGCACAAGGCGAAGTTGCTCCTCATTCGCACCATTTGGAATCTCAGGCAACGTAAAGTCGACACTCACATCGCGTCGTACGCGGTTCTCATCGAGAATCACAACAGTCTCGACGCGCCGATGCACCCACGTCTCCCAGTCCACAATCAGATCAGCTAACTCGTACGCTTGGGGCGGAATTGCGTTCGCGACCGGAGCCGTGCTTGACTTTTGGGCAGACATCGGCCAGCTACAGCCTCGCCTTCATCTCTCAGTCACGCGTCGGCCTATTCGACTGCATGACGAGAGGGAGCCATGGGTGTTGAACTCACCCCTGGACCAGGCGAAGTTGGCGGCCGGCTGGTCGCCGGCGACGGCTAGCGCGCAGTTGCAGCGCCGTGAGAACGATGTCGTTCACCCTTTTCTCGTACTCCACGACGCTGGCCACTTCCGCGGCCTTGCAGATCTCCCGAGCTGCGGTCTCCAACTGATACCAGACATCGCCGCGGCGCTCGACGAAGAGCGGGTAGCGAGAGTTGATCACGACCGTTCGTACGCCATCTTCGAGCACGGTCATGCTTCGGACCCTTGGGTCCAACTGCCGGACGGCAATGATTCCAAAGCCCCGCTTGCGGGCTTCCGCCGGCGTGTCGGGCGGTGATGGCGAGGGGATGGAAGCCTGTTGCGGCTCCTGATCAGCCACCTCAACTTGCGGAATCTCCAGCGGTAGTTCGGCGGCCTCGCGTCGTTTTGGCGCAGGTCGGAACGGCGCAAACCCGGCAAATAGATCCTGGCGGTCGTTGAGTCGCAAGGCCTGGCTCAGCAGGCGGCGTACCTGTTCAGCCACCTTGATCGCACTCGAAGGCGGAGGAACCTCCACATCTCGCTCCAGGCGTCGGACCCAAGCTGCCAGGAGCTTGTGCATCCGGGCTTCAACTGCGACCCATGCCTGGCTGTCGCGATCGAAATCCGTCTTGTTCATGGTTAGCGTCACGTTTGGCACGTCGACCTCGCCCAAAAGTCGAACGATTGAAGGCAAAGTCGCTGGCCCGGGATGTCCGAAGAACTCGCCGTCGGCGATGAGGCGTCCGAGGCGGTAACAACGAATACCTGGAACCCACCCGCCGACCGGCTGTGCCGGATCCGACAGACCCACCCAGCCGCGAAGGCGAGCTCCACCGGTGTTGATGGCGAAGGCGCGTCGCTCGGCCAGTGGTAGCGGCGATGGCTGGATATCAAGTCGATCCAGGGTCAGCTCGAGGTCGTGGCGTTCCAGCAGCGGACGGTATGTCTCTGACAGACGCTGAGCGAGACGGCGGACGTCGATCCGCTTGTCGATGCCATCGATACGAATGCGAACGTAGCCAACTTCAACGGGCGTTCGCTTCGGCGTTTCGACAAGCTCGTACGTCTTCAGCCGCGATCGATCTCGATAGTCCTCATCGGTGAACCGCCACGCCACCTGGTCGCCGGGACGGCTGGCTTCGACCGTGAATCGCCGTCCGAGATGCCCGATCGCGGCCTTGCCTCCTTGGCCGTATTGACCGAGCAGCTGCCGGCCTCGTTTGGGCGAGCCACCCCAGCGCAAATAGTTGCGCTCGATCTCTCGCGTGCCCATGCCCTCGCCACCGACTGCCGTGACCACCAAAGATTGCGGATGCACAGCGATCTCGACCTTGAGTGAGGACTTCGGAAGGCGAGAGTCGACAGCGTTGTCGATCAGCTCCATCACGGCGTCAGCCGAGCTTCGGTAGTTGGCGAAGAGCGAAGCAGTGATCTCGGGCGCAATCCGCTCTCGCACAGTGATCTTGGCCGAGCTCATTGCAAAAGGATGTAGCCACGGGCGGCCAAAATCAACGCCTCCTATCGCGGTTCGCCTGGCCACGTCCTACGAGTCTCGGCCTCCGGCTAACGAGCTTCTACGGGCATCGTAGGGCCTCGTTTTGGGCCGTCCCACCGATTTCGTGCTCTCGGATGCCTCTGCACGGTTTCTCGGAGACAGAAGCGTCTGGCGGCGAAAGCCACCACGAGGCTCTTAGCGCGTCCTGGCCCGCTGCACGGCGCGCGCAACGGCTTGGATCAATTCCTCACAGTCGTCCAAGGCCTCCGTCATCTCGGCGACCTCCGGCGAATCCATCTCGTACATGCCTCGGTCGCGCATCCGTCGGAGCGCGCCGATGCGTGACATCAAGGCGTCCTCGCCAAGGAGCTGCCGGGCCGCATCGACAGCTACCCGGTGGTGTCCCATTCGATTCGTCACGCGATATCCAGCCAGAGTCAGCGCTGCCGTCAACGCGGGGAAGGCGATTCCATCCCACGCCAGCAAGAGAGCGCTCTTGGGATCCTTACCCGCGATCGATCGACAGGTCACGAGCGAGCGACGCGCATCCGCAATCAGCGCGCTCGCCTTCGCGGGGCTCCTCTCGATCGCCTCTAGCTCCTGGCGCTCGGCCATCGCCCTGAGCTCCTCTGCAGAACCCATCTAGAAGGCAATCTCTCGGCCGGCCACGTGAGTCAGAGGCTTTCCGAGGACCTGTCGCCAGAACGGGTCGCCGCTTCGGCGGCGCTCGCGCACCTGGGCTTCGGTTTTCGTCACGACGTTTACGTCGCGTCCGATGGTCCGCTCAACGGGAGCGAGCCTCTCTGACAGAGTCACCCGATTGGGCCGACCGATGATGAGGAGGTCGACGTCGCTACGCGCTGTATCGGTGCCGGCAGCGTGAGATCCAAAGATGTACGCCGCTTCCACTCCAGCCAGTCCTTCGACCGCCTTCGCGATGAGCCCCTCGATACCAATCGTCTTTTGTACAAGGGCACGAATCTCACCGAGAAGAGGAGACCGCTCGTTGACGGAGTACACGAGCGACCGTCCGATGGTGTTGGTCTGCAGGACGCCCAGACGCGCGAGCTCGGCCAACTCGACACCCACCGTCGGCGCAGAGGCGTTCACGCGCCGGGCCATTTCCCGGACGTGGGCGGTTGTGCCAGGCTTGGCAAAGAACTCAAGCAGGATTCGGTCTCTGACGCGGGACCGTCCGAAAAGCGACATGTAAGGTAAATCCTAACATATGTAAGGTTTCTCCTTACATGGGCCCGTCAGCCGGCGCCCAGAAGTTCGGTCAGCTGCGTTGAAGGCACTTGCTCGAGCGCATGAGCAAGCTTCCAGGCCGTCCGCGCTCGGACCGGTTGACCACGCAACGCGGCCGCCAGCGTCGGTCGTGATATCCGTGCTTTTCGAGCTAGCTCCGACAGGCTCCATCCCCGCTGGGCGCAGGCGAGTCGAACTGCATTCGCCGACAGAACCACTACCAAGCCAGCGCGGCTGTCTCTGACACCAACGGGACTGCTCATCGCCTCCTCCTTCGCGA
>Ga0207646_10000091_pt1 | contig 121854 bp, 106 predicted proteins | sample KBSK5502metaG_FD_184343 | JGI IMG/M metagenome (GOLD analysis project Ga0207646, IMG submission 184343) | Corn, switchgrass and miscanthus rhizosphere microbial communities from Kellogg Biological Station, Michigan, USA - KBS K5-50-2 metaG... | ecosystem: Host-associated > Plants > Roots >...
GGCGTCATCACCGTCGAGGAAGCCCGGACGATGGAGACGACGCTCGAGGTGGTGGAAGGGATGCAGTTCGACCGCGGATATCTGTCGCCCTACTTCGTCACCGACCCGGAACGGATGGAGTGCGTGATCGAGGACGTGCGCATCCTGATCCACGAGAAGAAGATCAGCTCGATGAAAGACCTGCTGCCCCTGCTCGAACAGATCGCCAAGATGGGCAAGCCGCTCCTGATCATCGCCGAGGACGTCGAGGGCGAAGCCCTGGCGACCCTGGTGGTGAACAAGCTCCGCGGCACGCTGCAGTGCGCCGCAGTGAAGGCTCCAGGCTTCGGCGACCGCCGGAAGGCCATGCTCGAGGACATCGCCACGCTGACCGGCGGCAAGGCCATCACCGAAGACCTCGGCATCAAGCTCGAGAACGTGAAGGTCGAGGACCTGGGGCGCGCCAAGAAAGTGACCATTGACAAGGACAACACCACCATCGTCGAGGGCGCCGGCAAACCCGGCGACATCGAGGGGCGCATCAAGCAGATACGCGTACAGGTCGAGGAGACCACCTCGGACTACGATAAGGAAAAGCTCCAGGAGCGCCTCGCCAAGCTGGTGGGCGGGGTCGCCGTGGTCAAGGTGGGCGCGGCAACCGAGACCGAACTGAAGGAGAAGAAGGCCCGGGTCGAGGACGCCATGCACGCCACCCGTGCCGCGGTCGAGGAAGGCATCGTGCCCGGCGGCGGCGTGGCTCTGCTGCGCTGCGTCCCGGCGCTCGATAAGCTGAAGGTGCACGAGGACGAGGCCATCGGAGTGAACATCGTCAAGCGGGCGCTGGAAGAGCCGATGCGCCAGATCGTCCAGAACGCCGGCCATGAGGGCGCAGTTGTGGTCGGCCGCGTACGTGAATCGAAAGAGGAAAACTTCGGTTTCGACGCGGAAACGGGCGAGTTCGGCGACCTGGTCAAAGCGGGAGTGATCGACCCGGCCAAAGTGACCCGCCTGGCGCTGCAGAACGCCGCCTCCATCGCCGCCCTGATGCTGACCACCGAAGCCCTGGTGGCTGACATCAAGGAGGACGATAAGAAGGCCGTGGGCGCCGGCGCTCACGGCGGCGGTGGCATGGGCGGGATGTACTAATCTCAGGACCCCACACGGCTGCCCGCAAAGGCAGCCCGTGTATGTTGAACCCGGGGGCGTCGCATCCCGAGACTTCGGGACGCGGCGCCCCTTTTTTATTTCCCCGGTTCGCGCACCGCGCCCAGGCCGCCCCGTTTGCCTCTATGAATTAGCCGCTTCTGCAATGAGTATAGGTGGCCCGCGGCTTCGACAAGTATAATGACCGCTAAGGATAGATACCGAATGCAGAAAAAGCCTAGAAATTTACTACTTACTTGGTGCCTTGCCGTCATTTGCGGCACAGGGTGCACTAGTCAAGAGGGTTGCACTTATCCAACCTCGGGTCGAGCGGCAATCGGTGTCCAACGGGTCCTTTCCTGGCTTCCCGCGGATACTGAAACCCTTCTGGTCGCCAATGGGCCTTTCTGGATGTCAAATTTTCAAATTGGAGGGGAGGATATACAGAACCGTGAGGTGCCGAGCCGGGAACTGGAAAAGGATTTCGAAGGTCTGACGCTCGCGTTGTTCAATCTCGGAAACGGTGTTCTTGAGAAACACCCTGAGGGTAAAAAAGTACTGCTCGCGGTTGAGGGCTCTCGGCATTTTCGACCGCCAGCGGGCTTAGGCGAACTGCCCTATGAAGGTTGCGCTGTAGCTATTTTTGCCGACGACCTCGGTGACCGCCGAGATGCTTTTCTGAAAGCTGCTGCCCCAATTGCCGTGCGGATGGAGGAGATTGAAGGACACAAGGTTGCGGTATTTCAGGAACAGTCCGAGAACGACATCTGGACGATGTTCGTGACGTTTCCGCAGAAGGATGTGGTGCTTGTAGCCACTGACCGAGATTTCCTGCGAGAAGTGCTGGTGAGGATGCGAGGGGAGGGAGGAGAAAGAGCCTTTCCCGAGACGTCGCCCGAATGGAAGTATGTGAACAAACAAGCTAAGTTTTGGGGCCTACGGCATTTCGACAGACGGCATTCGAAAGAGGACCCTACATCGCCGTTCGGGGGCAGGAAGTCTGCCAACGTTCCTGACGAGCAAGCCATCGGCCTGACCTACCAATGCGACCCGAAGAGAGAGAGAAAGGCCACCCTTACTTATCTCTCCGGTGAGAAGGATGCGATCAGGAAAATCGCGGAGAACTGGTTTCCAAGTTCTTCGGAGCCTGCTGCCACCGCAGGCCTCCACATTCAATACCGCGAACTCGAGCCAGGAATAATTCAGAGCACGTATGACCTGGACCATTCACGACCTCTAGACTGGTTCCTTTTTGTCTTCGGGGCAAGTCTAGGTCATGCCATCTACCTTTAATTTGCCTAGGGTGCTGCAGCAGACACATACTTAGTAGAAATTGAAGTCGGACGATAGAAGGGCTCCACCCACATAACTCTTGGCAACAGCCTTGGACAAGCGACCGAGATTCCGCCTCGCCCGGAAGCGCCCCCGGTCCAAGTGGATGTGTAGTCGGCTTTTCGGGAACTGAGCCGTTGGGGTTCCGAGCTGTTTCTTGCCCCCGGGGTTGCGCTTCGGGTATAGTCTGGCCGGGTCGCCCCATTCCACCGAGCGGAGCCGCATCACTGTGCCAGGCTTGCTGAACCGGTTCCTGCCCCGCGAAAAGAGCTTCTTTGACATGTTCGTGCAGCTGGGGGAGAACATCCACGCCGGCGCGCAGGCTCTGGCCGAATTGCTGACGAATTATACCGACGTGGAGGCCAAGGCCGGACACATCAAGGACCTGGAGCACACCGGCGACGAGATCACCCACGCCCTGCTGACGCGGCTCAACCAGACTTTCATCACGCCGTTCGACCGCGAAGACATCCACGAGCTTTCCTCCAAGATTGACGATGTGCTCGATCTGGTGGATGCGGCCGCAAGCCGCCTGGTGATGTATCGGGTGGACCGCGTCCGCCCAGGGGTGGCTGACCTGGCCAAGATCCTGGCCGCGGCCACGGGGCAGGTGGCCGCGGCGGTGCGCGTGCTCGCCAAGCACGACCACATCCTCGGTTTTTGCATCGAGATCAACCGTCTGGAAAACGAAAGCGACCGCCTCTGCCGCACCCTGATCGCCAAGCTCTTCGATGAGGAAAAAGACCCGGTGCAGATCATCAAGTGGAAGGAAATCATCGAGGTCATCGAAACCGCGGTCGATAAGTGCGAAGACGTCGCCAACGTCATCGAAACGGTCACGCTGAAAAGCGCGTGAGCCGCCGCGTCAGCAACCGCAACCTTTTCCGCCTCCCGTGTGTGTCAGGGCCCTTATGTCCCGGCCCGGAGCCGCCCCGTGGATAGCTTCCTCCTGCTCGTGCTGATCGTGGTGATCACGCTGGCGTTCGACTTCTCTAACGGCTGGCACGATGCCGCCAACTCCATCGCCACGGTCGTCTCGACACGAGTCCTGACGCCGCTGTGGGCGGTGATCTGGGCGGCATTCTGGAACTTCGTGGCGGCCTTTGTGTTCGGCACGGCCGTGGCCAAGACGATCGGCCGGGGGCTGGTGCACATCGAGCTGGTGAACGAGAAGGTGCTGATCGCCGGCCTGCTGGGCGCGATCCTGTGGAACCTGTTCACGCTGGCGCTGGGCTTGCCTACGAGCTCGTCGCATGCGCTGATGGGCGGATACGGAGGGGCGGCGGTGGCCCGGGCGGGTTTTGCCGCCATCATCGTTTCGGGCTGGATCCGGCCGGTAATCTTTATATTCATCGCTCCGGTAATGGGGACCGTAGTCGCCATCGGGGTCACGTTGGGGACCAGTTGGCTGGTGCGCCGCCAGGGGCCGCAGCGTGTGGACCGCTGGTTCCGCCGCTTGCAACTGGTTTCGGCTGCGGCTTACAGCCTGGGGCACGGCACCAACGACGCCCAAAAAAGCATGGGCATAATCACGACCGCGCTGGTGGCCGGCGGCCTGCTCAAGAGCTACGAGGTGCCCTATTGGGTTATCATTTGCTGTCACCTAGCCATGGCCGGCGGCACGATGTCCGGCGGATGGCGCGTGGTCAAGACCATGGGACAGCGCATCACCAAGCTCAACCCTTTCGGAGGCTTTGCCGCGGAAACCGCGGGCGCACTGACGCTGGCGGGCACAGCCCATTTCGGCATCCCGGTGAGCACGACCCACACGATCACCGGCGCCATCGTGGGCGTGGGGGCCACGCGGCGGCTTTCCGCCGTGCGCTGGGGCGTAACGCGGCGAATCGTCTGGGCCTGGGTGGTGACCATTCCGGGTGCGGCCGCGCTGGGCGCGCTGCTTTACGAACTCTTCCGTCTGTGGGGTCGCTGAAATGCCGGTCGAGCCCGTTCGGTTCGCCACCGTCGAGGAAGCAGCCGAGGAGATCCGCCAGGGGCGCCAGATTGTGCTGGTGGACGACGAAGACCGCGAAAACGAAGGCGACCTGACCATGGCCGCGGAAAAGGTCACGCCCGATGCGATCAATTTCATGGCCAAGCACGGCCGCGGGCTGATCTGCCTGGCGCTCACCGAAGACCGCTGCGAGGAGCTCCACCTGTCTCTGCTCTCGCCGCGGAACACTTCGGCGTTCGGCACGCCGTTCTGCGAACCCATCGATGCGCGCCGCGGCACCACCACGGGCACCAGCGCCGCCGACCGCGCTACAACGATTCTGGCCGCCACCGACACGCAGACTCGTCCGGAGGACCTGGCGCGGCCGGGCCATGTCTATACCCTGCGAGCCCGCCGAGGCGGCGTGCTGGTCCGCGCCGGGCAGACAGAAGCTTCGGTGGACCTCGCCCGCATCGCCGGGCTCACCCCTGCCGGCGTCGTCTGCGAGATCATGAATGACGACGGCACGATGGCGCGCCTGCCACAGCTCGCCGAGTTCTGCCGCGCACACAATCTGAAGCTGCTGACCACGGCCGAGCTGATACGCTACCGCATGAAGCACGAGCGCTATGTTCGCCGCATCGCGGAGACCCGCCTGCCCACCCGGTATGGAGAATTCCGCATGATCGGCTACGCGAGCGAGATTGATAACGAGCAGCATATCGCGCTGGTGCGCGGCGACGTGGCGGGCGCACCGCCGCCGCTGGTGCGCGTCCATTCGCACTGCCTGACGGGCGATGTGTTTGCCGCCACCACCTGCGATTGCCACGAGATTATCGAGCGATCGCTCGAGGCCATCGTCGGCGAAGACCGCGGCGTGTTCGTCTACCTGCACCACGCCGGCCGGGGGTTCGGGATCGAATCGGCGGCGGGCGCCGCGGGCGGGCTGCCGCGCATCCTTTACCACGCCCGCGAGCAGCTCGATCAGGACCTGGCGCGGCAGCGCCTGCTGCAGCGCGAAAGCGGCATCGGCGCGCAAGTCCTGATTGACCTCGGCCTGACCGCTATTCGCGTGCTCACGAACCACCCGCGCAAGGTGGTGGCCCTGGAAGGCTACGGCCTGACGATCGCCGACCAGGTGCCTATCCCGTTCAAACAAGCCAGGGCGACTCACCAGGTCTTGTAGGTCGCGGGAAGCGCTCCCGGTGTTTGAGGGCGATTTCCCCAGTCGAGGAGAACTTCGCGCGCGGAAATCCGAAATCAAACGCTCGGAGGGATCCTTCGCTTCTCTCTGGATGACAAGCGAAGCCTTGATTTCTCGTTAGCTGCTTTTCCTGGCAGGGGCGGCGGGCGCAACGGTGACGTAGGGCCGCAGCTTTTCGAGCTTGCGTTTGGTGATGCCGCGGATGGCGAGCAGGTCTTCAACGCGGCGGAAGGGCCCGCTCTTGGTGCGGAAGCGCACGATGGCTTTGGCCGTGACGGGGCCGACGCCGGGCAATCGCTCGAGTTGTTCGGCGGTGGCCGTGTTCAGGTCGAGCGGCTTGGCCGGCGGCTGCTTTTCCGCCCGCCCCACCGCATCCGCCACGGAGCAGATGAGCGCGAGCGCCGCCACGGCAGCCAGATATCGAGGCGCCCGAATCATCGTCATATAATTCCTTCGCTTCCTCACGTTCGATTGCCCAGCGCGTCGTAGACTTCGAGGTCGCCGAACAGCGCTGCTTGTTCGGCGAGGTCTTTGCGTTCGCCCACGACCACGATCTGTGCGTTGGCGGAGTCGAAATACCTGCGCGAGGCAGCGAGCACGTCTTCCGGGGTGAGGGCGCGAATATTGTCGCGGTAGGTCTCCAGGTAGTCCTTGGGCAGCTCGTTCAGGTAAGCGGTGGCGAGCTGCCCGGCGAGCCCGTCTTGCGTGCCGAGGCCGAGGGAGAAGACGCCGCTCAGATAATTTCGCGCATCGGCGAGCTCCTCTTCGCCCACCGGCAGGGCGCGCATGCGGTCCATTTCGTAAAAAATCTCCGCCAGGGTGGCGGCGGCGACTTCGTGGCGCACGGCCGCATGGATGCTCAGGTAGCCGTGCTGACGCAGGGCGTGGACCGCGCTGCGCGGGCTATATGAGTAGCCCTTCTGCTCGCGGATGTTCATTACCAGGCGCGAGTTGAACGCGCCGCCGAGAATGGAATTGGCGAGGCCGAGCCTGAGCCAATCGGGGTGGTGACGCGTGATGGCGCGGTTGCCGACCAGGACCTGCGCCTGGACGCTGCCCGCCAAGTGGACCAGATGGACGCGGCGGCCGCGAACCTCCGGCGGTGCCGGCAGCTCGGTTTGGCCGGGCTTGCCAGCGGGCCAATCGCGGAAGGCCTTCTCGATTTGTTGCAGGAACTCCGCCGGGGAAAAGTCTCCGACTGCGATCAGCAGGGCGTTGCCCGGGCGGTAGTGCTCGCCGTAGAACGCGACCAGTTGCTCTCGCCGGTACCCTTCGACCTCCGCCTCGGTCGGCGCCACCAGCGCGTACGGGTGCGCACCGAAGAGGACTTTGCGCAGCCGCTCACCGGCCAAGAACCCGGGCGTGACGCGCTCGATGCGCAGCTCCTCGAGCCGCTGGCGGCGTTCCCGTTCGAACTCCTCCGCGGGAAACGAAGCATTCCGCGCCAGGTCCGCCACCAACTCGAACAGGCTCGCGGAAAACTCCGCCAGCCCCGCGAAGGAAATCGCGCTCGAATCGGCGCCGGCGCCGGTGGAAAGGTCTGCTCCCATCCGGCGCAAGTCTTCCTCGATCTGACGGCTGGCGCGAGAGTTGGTGCCCGTGCGCACCACCGTCGCGGTAATCTCCGCGAGCCCCGAGGCCTCGCGGGCGGCAACGGCGTTCCCGCTGCGGAAGAGGAGCTGCGCAGTGAACTTGGGGATGGTGTGGGAAGTGACCAGCACCACCTTCAGACCGTTGTCGAGCGTAGCCTCAGCGCGCGGCGGCCAGACCACCGGGCGCTCAGGGCCGAGCGCCGGAACCGCGGCGGGCTCCCGGGATGCTGTCGCGGGAGCCATCAGGCCGCACCCTTCGCGACGGGCCGGCGGAACACAATGGCGCGGTTGCGCGCCACCAGGTATTTCTGCGCCGCGGCCTGTACCCGGGCCGGCGTGACTTCGAGAAATCCATCGAGGATGGAGTTCACCAGTTGCGGCTCGCGATCAAACAACGTGAAGCACGCCAGCCAGTGCATCAAGCCGAAGCGCGGGATGTAGCCGCCATGGCCGCCCTCGAGCTGCGAGTAGTAGTCGGAGCGGAACTTCACCCGGACCTGCTTGAGCTCTTCGTCGCCAATTCCCTTCTCCTGGATCTCACCGATGACCTGGTCGAATTCGGCGAGTGTCTGGCCGGCGGTGAACTCCGGCTTGTGCAGGATGCGCGTCACCATCTGAATCGGCCCGTTGTAGTCGAACGCGTCGCCCAGGGGGTAGTGGATGCCGCCTTCGGTATCCACCGCCACCTGCTTTTCCAGCGCGAGTCGCCGGTAGATGCGCCCGACGCGGCCGCCATGCAACGCCTGATCGAGCATCGCCGCGGCGTACCAGTCGGCCGTGCGGCGCTCCGGCGCGTGGTAGCCAATGGCCAGCGCCGGGAGGGTGCCGAATTTTTCCTCCACCTCGCCGCGACGCTCTTCGGTTTGCGGCAGCTCACTCACGTCGGCCCTCGGGGGCAACGAGTTCGAGGGGATGTCAGCGAAGTATCGCTCCGCCAGAGCAAAAACTTCCTCCGGGCGAGTGTCTCCAAGCACCAGCAGTACGGCGTTCAACGGCGCGTAGTAAGTCTTGAAGAACTCCCGCACGTCGTCGAGCGTGGCGGCATCGAGGTCCTGGAAGTCGCCGTAGAAATTGTGAGCGTTGGGCCAATTGCGGTAGGCCACCGGCGGCAGGTCCAGCCACGGGAAGCCGCCGTAGGGCTGGTTGAGGACGTTGACGCGAACCTCCTCTTTGACGACGTCGCGCTGGTTGCGCAGGTTTTCGCCATCCACCTTGAGGGCGCGCATGCGGTCGGCCTCGAGCCACAGAACGCGCTCGAGCGCGTTCGACGGCACGGCCTGAAAATAATTGGTCACGTCGTAGTGCGTCGAGCCGTTCAGCACGCCGCCCGAGGCGTTGACAAGCTTGATGTGCACCATCTTGCCGGCATTCTCCGAGCCCTGGAACATCATGTGTTCGAACAGATGGGCAAACCCGCTGCGCCCGCGGGGCTCCAGGCGGAAGCCGATGTTGTAGTACACCCCTACGGTGACGATGGGCGCAGCGCGGTCCGGCGAGATGACTACGCGCAGGCCGTTGCCGAGCGTCGTGCTCTCGATCGGAATCTGCAGTTTCGGCAAAGAGACCCTCCCTCACTACCGCTTGCGCAATACCTTCGCCAGCCGCCGGAGCGTCCCGCAGGGATCGCGAGCCAGCACCAAGGCCGATAGGCGCGAAAGCGCGGCGTAGGCCGAGCGATACTCGCGAGGAAAACGCCGCAGCGCCGCGACGTGACGCGCAACCGTAACGTAATCGCCGCGGGAAACCGGTCCGGTCCAGGAAGCGCGCGGCCCGAGCCGCTCGAAGTTCTCCAGCGTCTGGCGCATCAGCGGCAACAGCGCCCGTGCTGCCTGGCGGCGCGTGAAGCCCAGGGTCATGAGAATGCACGTGGCTGCTTCGACAAGACCCAGCAGATGTCCGGCCACCAGCGCGCAAGCAGCATGATAGGCGGGCTTGTTGCGTCCGTCGAGCCGCACCGGCACGCCGCCAAGCTGCCGGGCGATCCGCCGCGCCACGCGCAGCGCCGCGGGGCTGCCTTCCATTGCGAAGACCAGGCAATCGAACGAGGGCGCACCCCGGCCGCTGAAGGTCTGCAACGGGTGGAGCGAGCCGGTGGCCGCGCCGCTACGCTCGAGAGGGGCCAGCGCCGACCGGTCGAGCGCGCCGCTGGTGTGCAGCGCCACCTTGCCGCGCCATTCCTCGCCGCCCATTCGCGCCAACTTCGCCGCGACGCCTTTGACGGCACGATCCGGCGTCGGGATCAATACCACATCGGCGGCCAAGACCTGTCGAGTCAGTTTGCCATGGGGGCGGCCAGCGCCAATGGCCCGCACCGCGGCGCGGGCCGAGGCCTCCGAACGCGTCACGACCGCGCCAATCGGCCAGCCAGATTCATGCAGCCGGAACCCCAACGCGCGCCCCACACGCCCGGCGCCGACAATCGCGAGCGTCGCTGGCATCGTGATAGCATACCGTGTTCCTGCGTCCGGGAAAAAGCCGCCGTGCATTATTTTTGGACCGCGCTGTTCGCCTGCATCGCTCTCATCTGGATCGTTCAGGGCGTGCGCGCCCTGCGGGGCATGCGGTGGCTCCCGCAGCTCGCAGACGTTGAGCCCTCGCCCGAGACCGACTGCCCACGCGTTTCCGTGATCTTCACCGCCCGGAACGAAGCCGAAAAGCTGCCCGCGGCGCTGGAATCCCTGCTGGGTCAGGACTACCCCGATTACGAAGTCATCGCCGCCGACGACCGCTCGGAGGACGCGACTGGCCAGATCCTCGACAAATTTGCGCGCCGGCACCATCGCCTAAAAATCGTGCACGTGGCCGAACTGCCTGAGGGGTGGCTCGGCAAGCCGCACGGACTTTATCGCGCCTACGAACGGTCGAGCGGCGACTGGCTTATCTTCACCGACGCCGACGTACACTTCGCACCCGACTTGCTGCGCCGCGCCGTCGCCCTGGCCAAAGAAATGCGATGGGACCACCTCACGCTGCTGGGTTCGCTCGAACTGAGGGGTTTCTGGGAGAAGACGGGCACCCTTTACTTCGGCGTGGGCTTCTTGTTTGGAGTGGAGCCGTGGCAGGTGCGCAACCCTAGGTCGCGGCGTTACATGGGCGCCGGGTATTTTCAGCTCGTGCGGCGCTCGATCTACGAGGCCATCGGGACCCACCGCCGCCTGGCGCTGGAAATCGTGGAGGACATGAAGCTTGGCAGGCTGATCAAGCTCGGCGGCTTCTCCTCCGGCGTGGCCGTTGCCCACGAACGCGTGCGCCTGCGCTGGCACAAAGGGCTTAGAGGCATCATCCGTGGCGTAACCAAGAATTTCTTCGCGGTTTCAAATTACAGCATTCTCCGCGTCTCGAGCGACGTTCTGAGCATCCTGGCGCTCAGTGTCTTACCCTTTCTCGGCGTGGTGTTCGCCCACGGACTTTCGCGGGTTTTCGCGGGCATCGCCGCGCTCGGCGCAATCGCGATACACACGTGGTGCGCGCGAAATTACCGCATCGGATGGTATTACGGCCTGACGCACCCGCTGGGCGGGCTGATCTTCTGCTATATGCTGCTGCGTTCGATGGTGGTTACGCTGTGGCGGGGCGGCGTGGTGTGGCGCGGCACGTTTTACCCGCTCGAACAACTAAAGCGCGGGCTGGTTAGATGAGCTTCTTTCAGGCGATCGCAAAGAGGTGAGGGCGCAGCAAGCAGCGCCCCTACGAAGCTTCCTTGGGCGCCGGGGCGAACAATGCGCTGAGGTCTTGCTGCTTCAGCGCCCGAATGCGGTCGCGGAGCTGCGCCGCGCGCTCGAACTCAAATTTTTTGGCCGCCTCACGCATCTGCATTTCGAGCTGGCCGATGGCCTGGCGCAACTGGTCTTCATTGGTGATGCTCTCGAGGACGAAATCATCCACCGGCACAGTGACGTAGTCGGCCTCAACAATCGCCGCCAGGCGCATATCCACCGACTTGGTGATGGACTGCGGCGTGATGTGGTGCTCTGCGTTGTAGCCCGACTGTTTGGCGCGGCGGCGGCTGGTCTCGTCGATGGCGGTGCGCATGGAGCGGGTCATCACATCGGCATAGAGGATGGCCCGGCCGGAGATGTGGCGGGCGCAGCGCCCGATGGTCTGGATCAGGGCGGTCGAGCTGCGCAGGTAGCCCTCCTTATCGGCGTCCAGGATGGCCACCAGCGAAACTTCGGGCAGGTCGAGGCCCTCGCGGAGCAGGTTGATGCCGATCAACACGTCAAACTCGCCGCGGCGGAGGTCGCGGAGGATGCGCACGCGCTCGAGCGTCTCCACTTCGGAGTGCAGATAGCGGCAGCGCACGCCTACTTCACTGAGATACTCGGAGAGATCTTCAGACATGCGCTTGGTGAGCGTGGTCACCAGCACGCGCTCGCCCCGCCCGGCGCGCAAACGGATCTCTTCGAGCAGGTCGTCCACCTGCCCTTTCACGGGCCGCACCTCTACTTCCGGATCCACCAGCCCGGTCGGGCGGATCAACTGCTCAACCACGACGCCGGCCGAGCGCGTCAGCTCGTACGGCCCCGGCGTGGCCGAGACGTAGATGACCTGGTTGGTGCGGTGCTCAAACTCCTCAAACGTGAGCGGACGATTGTCGAGCGCCGAGGGCATGCGGAAGCCGAACTCGACAAGAGTCTGCTTGCGCGAGCGGTCGCCGTGGTACATCCCATGGAGCTGCGGGATGGTCTGGTGCGATTCATCCACGAAGAGCAAGTAATCCTGCGGCACGTAGTCGAGCAGAGTCGGCGGCGCCTCGCCCGGCAGCCGGCCCGAGAGGTGCCGCGAGTAGTTCTCGATGCCATGGCAGTAGCCGATTGTGCGGATCATTTCGATATCGAACATCGTGCGCTGCCAGACGCGCTGCGCCTCGATAAACTTGCCCTGCTTTTCGAGCTCCGGCTTCCACCAATCGAGCTCCTCGAGGATGGTGGAGATGGCGCGCTCCTTCTGCTCGGCGGGCATGACGTAGTGCGACTTTGGATAGATGGGCACGCGCGCCAGGCCGTCCGAGGCGGCGCGTACTTCGCCGGTCAGCGGGTCGATCTGGCGCAGGGCATCGATTTGGTCGCCCCACAGCTCGACGCGGTAGGCGTTGTCCTCATAGGGCGGATAAATCTCGATGATGTCGCCGCGGACGCGGAAGGTGCCGCGGCGCAGCTCCTCGGCGCGCTCGTACTGGATCTCGACCAGTTTGCGCAGCAGCGCCTCGCGCCCCGTGCTCTGGCCCTTCTCGAGCATCAGCAGCATGCCGTAATAGGCTTCGGGCGAGCCCAGGCCGTAGATGCAGGAGACCGAAGCGACGATGACGACGTCGCGGCGCTCGAACAGCGAGCGCGTGGCGCTCATGCGCAGCTTGTCGAGCTCATCGTTGATGGTGGATTCCTTCTCGATGTAGGTGTCCGAAGAAGGCAGGTAGGCCTCAGGCTGGTAGTAGTCATAGTAGCTGACAAAATACTCGACGGCGTTCGAGGGGAAAAAGCCGCGAAACTCGTGATAGAGCTGCGCCGCCAGGGTCTTATTATGCGCCAGCACGAGCGCGGGCCGGTTCGCATGCTGGATCACTTTGGCCATGGTGAAGGTCTTGCCGGAGCCGGTGACGCCGAGCAGCACCTGGTGCTTGTCGCCCGCTTCGACGCCGCGCACAAGTTGCAGGATCGCTTCGGGCTGGTCGCCGCGGGGCTCGTAGTCGCTCGAAAGTTTGAAGTCCATGGCCTCACTGCGCGAAACAGGCTGCGCCAAAACCTCCATTATAGCTCAGGCAGGGAGACAGAATGCCGACCGCCCGGGACGCAGAAGCGGCACAGAGCGCAGCGCCACCTGTCATCCTGAGCCCGCGCTGGCGGGCGAATTATTTCCACGTTGAGATGCTTCGTCTCTCGTCGGCGGACTCGGCATGACAGCAGCGTGCATTGAACAACACGTATAGTTTCTACCGCGGCGCGGGCGGGGTTTCAGGCAGCAGGGAGATCTGCGACTGGCTGCGGACGCGCCCGGCATAGCGCATTCCCGACTCACCGTCCGCGGTCGAGACAGTCACGTCCATCTCCTCGGTGGCCGACTGCGTGATGCTCACCACCCAGCCGGTGCGGAGCGAAACGTAGGTGAGGCTCTCGCCTGAGCCATCCCACTTGCCGGAGGTGCGCAGGCCCCGCCGGCGGTAGTCCTCAGGAGTAGAGTCGCGCAGGGCCCGAGAGCGAGTCACCTCAAATTGCGTAAGGATGACGGCGCAGGTTTCGCCGGCCAAGGAATCGCCGGCGCCCCCAGTGCTGGCGCTTTCGATGGGCCGGCAGCGCTCGTCGCGCACATAGGTGGACTCTGTGCGCCAGACCAGACCGGCAAGCGGCGCTGAGGCGGCGGGCTGCTCGGACGACCACTTCTGCCCCGGCACGATCCCACCCTGCGGGAGCGAAGAGCCTGCTGTCAGTTGGCCCAGCCACTCGCGAGCCGCGGTCGCCGCCGGCTCGCTGGCGGGCGCTTGTGGCAGGCCTTCGACCTCGCTGACATTCCACTGCGCGTCCACGGTGAACTCAATCGTGCGGCCCTCGAGTCTGCGGTACTGTTCCTCGATGGCGGCGCCTTCAGGATCAAAGGTATCGCTGCGCGCCGTAGCCGCCGACTTTTCGTACGTGGTGCGGAGGCGCATCCGGCCGCCCGCAGCGCTCGAAGCCGCAGGCAACGCCTCCAGGCGCACCACGGCGCCCCAAGTGAGCTCGAGCTTCGACGGCGCCTGCGGGTCTTCGACCAGCCCGCTGCGATGGCCCTCGGTGGTGGTGCGGAACTCGGTCTGGTAGCGGAGCACAGTTCCCGGGGTGAACCGCGGAGCGAGTTGCACGGGTTGCGGGGCCGGGGCAGGACGCCGCGCCTTCGCCCTAGGGGCTTGCGGCGCGATGCTACTGCTCGCGCTCAGCAGGACGGTCAGCAGACAGGCAAGGGGTCTCATTGCACGCATCGATCTGCACCTGGACGGAAAGGCGCGCCCGGAACCGTGGCTGCTCGGGCAGGCCTTCGACCGGCGCCAGCGTCCAGGTGATCTCCCGCATCGCCGAGCGCGTGGCCGCGAACAGCCGCGCATCGCCCAGGGAAACAGTATTGAGCGATTCGCCGTGGAAGCGCGCCTGGGCCGCGCCCTCGGGGGGCTTCTCGGGGCCGGCAACTACCACGCCGAAGAGTTGCTGCACAACGTGAAGTCGAGCGGCCGGCTCGACGCCGCCCATTAGATCGAGCCACTCGCCGGCTTCCGAGCCGCTCACTTCGGCCCAGTTGGCGAGCTGCGCTGTGCGAGCTTCCTGCCAGCGTTCGCCAGTGCGGAACGCAGCCCCGGGCAATGCAACCGTGGGGCGCAGCGCGCGAAGCAGCCAGAGGGAAAGCAATGCCGGCGGCGTCTCGCCCAGGGGCGGGATGCCGTCCGCTTTGAGCTCGAGCAGTTGCCCCGAGCGGGTTTCGCGGTAGCGCAGGGTGCGCTGCCGCTTCCAATCATTCAACACTTCGCGCAGAGCGCGCGCCAACTTTTCGGCTTCCGGGTCGCCCAAAGTGGAGGAGCCGGGCAGGCTCTCGAAGTCGCCCAAGGTTTCTTCGATCTCCGCTGCGCCATCGTTGCCGAGAGCGACCACGCGCCGCGTCGCAGTCCATGCCAGCCCGCCCTCGGCGAACCGTGAAAACGCCCGGACGTAGGCCTTGACGCCGATCGGCTCAGGCTGCTGGCCCTCGATATCGCTGCGCACGATGAGTTGGATGCGATAACTGACGGCGGCGCCGGCGGAAAAACTGCGCTCGAGGGGCTTTTCCTGGCCGGCGGCGAGCGGCGCGAGCGCGCCGAGCAGGCTCCAGACCGCAATGCTGGCGGCGAGGCTCATTGCGGCGACACAATTCGAGAGAACTGGGGCGCATCGAGAGGACCCGTGATGCGAACCGTCTTGCTCGGCCGCTCGTCGGACGGCCCGAGCCTGCGGATGCGGAGGTCGAGCGTGCGCGAGAAATCCACGGTTCCCGCCGCCTCGAAGTCATCTTCGCGGTCGGCCAAGCGAAGTTCCATCACCCGGACACTTGTGGCAGCCAGGGAGAACTGCGCATCGGCCGCGGCAAACCGTGAGGGTCCCCGCACGAGGCGATCTCCGGTGTAGCTCGCCCGCAAATCGAGGCCGCTGATCTCCGCGCCGCGCAGATGGAGTGTTCCGCGACCTTCCAGCGACCGCCGCAGGTTTTCACGGCCGACGCCGCTGGCGGCGAGCTCGAGTTCCCCCGAGGCCACGCCCGCGAAGCGACCTTTGAGCGTAGCGGCGGCCTCAACGAGCGAACCCAGATTGGCGCGCTCGAACTGCGCCTGGATGCGATACGCAGGCTCCGCCAGCAGGTCGGCTCGCACCGAGCCTTTCACCATGCCTCCATAAAACTCAGCCTGAACCTGGCGAAGGGTGAGTTTTCGGCCTTCGAGTTCCGCTCCGGCGCGCAGGCGGCGCAAGCGCAGCGGCGACAACACCATCTCCTCCACCTGGAATTGTCCCTGGGCGCGCAATCTGCTCACGGCCGCATTGACCTCGGCAGATTCGCGGCTGGCGGCACCGGAGGACATGAGGCGCTCGAGGAGGCCGGGGCGCGCCCGGGGGCCCAGCCAGCGGTCGAGTTCGGTCGCATCGAGGTGGTCGGCGGTCAGATCAAACTCCCACGGCATCGAGTAGGCGAGTCCACCGACCAGTTCGGAATTGGTGAGCCGGCGGAGGGTCCCTTTCCAGCGCGCCCCGAACGCTTGCACAGCATTTAACTGAGCGCGCCGCTCGCCCGGCCGCAGCTCGATGCGCGCATCGGCGAAGATCACCGGTTGATTCAAGTAAACCGTTTGCAGCCGCAGACCGTGCAGCTCGACTGTAGTGAGCGCTTGCGCCTGAAACGGCCGAACAGTTCCCTGCCAGCGGAGGCTCAGGCCCGCCGGGCCCTCCACGCGCCAGCCGCGGTTGATGGAGTGGCCGAGAGCCGCGGCGGCAGCAAGCAAGTCCTCGGCGCGGTCGGTCTGTCCGGTCAGACTCAGGTCAAAGCGCCATTGCTTCGATGGGACTCGCGATAAGCTTTCACCCGGCCCAATCGCGCCCTCGACGCGCAGCGAACTAGCTTTGCGAACCTGCCCCAAACGGAGCGGCGGCGATGTTGCTTCGGCCAGGCCCGGGGGACTCGCGTCGAGGGTGATCGTGACGGGCTCGAGCACCAGCCGACCGCGAGCAACGCGAGCGGCGACGCGACCCGCGCGAATCGCCCACGGTAGCTCCGCGGTTTGGAGTCGCGCCCCATCGCTCAAGACCGCGCCCTGCTCCAGCCGCGGCGGCCAGCCGCTCAACGCCAGATCGAGGCCGGCATCACCTTCGAACACGACATGCTCGGCCACACCGGGACGAAATGCCCGGTACCAGGCCAGCAAGTCTGCCAGGACAATCTTTGAGGAAACGAGCCGGAACTGCGGGTCGAGTGACGGCGTCCACTGGATCTTTCCTGTCGCCCGGACGCTCGATCGCGGCGCTTCCAACAGGCATTCGCTGAACTCGAGGAAGCCATCTCCGGTCCGCCACTGCGCTTGCACGCTGAGGTTCAGCGCCGGGTCGCCGGAGCGCTTCGGCAGATCCCAGCGATGGGCATCGGTAAGGCGGGCTGTACCGGCCAACGACCATCGGGCGCCGAGGGCCTCGCTCTGGGCGGACTCGCCGGCCGCAGCGCTGCTGGCTCCGGGCGCTTCGCTGCGCGCATTTAACTCCACCTGGAGTCGCCCCCGGACGCCGTAGTCCTTTCCGCGGGCGAGCCGGAGCGCATCGGCGAGCGAAGCGTCTTGCCAGGTCAGCACGAGGTCAGCGGGCTGCAACCGAGCGGAGGTGCCCGCAATGCGCCCACGGACGCGCAGCGTGCCCGCTTCCTGCAGCGTCACCGCAGCGCGCAGTGGACGCGCTTCCAGGTCCAGCCGCCAACGCCCGGCGCTCTCCTGCTCGAGAACTCCCTGCACGTCCGCCAGAGCAAAGGGGTGCTTGTCAACGCCTTGCTTGAAGTTGATCCGGCCGGTATCGACCTCGATGCGATACAGCCGGGTGGGTGGCTCGACTCCAGTGGGCGGCTGGCCCGGACCGGCTTGCGCTGCGATCGCAGCGGTTGCAACGCGCGCAGGCGGAGGCAGCCAGCTCTCGATGTTCCAGTGGCCGTCGGCGGCCCGCACCAGGTTGAGGCTGGGGCGTGTGAAGGAGAGCGTGCCGAATTCGAAGCGCCCCTGGGCAAGCAATCGCCAGCGCGGGCTGGCCGTCAAGCGCTCAGCCCGCAGAAAATACTCGCGGCCGAAACGAGGGTCTTCCGCTACGGTCACCGATTCGGCCTGAAGCCGCGGCCCGTCCAGCAAGCTGAAAGCGAACCGGCCGACCTCAACCGGCCGCCCGAAGGCCGCCTCGAGCCGTGCGTTCAGGTAGTGATGCACCCCGCCGACCCGGAGCAGCCGCGAAAATCCAGCGCTCGCGGCCAGCACAACCACTGCAGCCACCACGGTCCGGCGCAGCCATCGCCTCAATTGCATGGGACGGTCAGGAATTGTGGCAAAAGGGGAGCGCGAAGGAAAGCGCGAAGCGCTGCGGCTGCATTAGTGGACGCTGTGGAACATCCGGCTCCAGCGCGTGAGCCTCGGCAGGTGAATGATGGTGTCCGCAAGCCCGACCAGACGGTTGACCAGGCTGCCGCTGTACTGATCGGGGGTGGCATCCACCGACCAGTAGATCAGGATGGGGCGGCCCATCACCGCGTCGCGGTCCACGAAGCCCCAGTAGCGGCTGTCCAAGCTATGGTCACGGTTGTCGCCCATGGCGAAGTACTTGTTCGGTGGCACGACAAGTTCGCCGTTGACCACGTAATTCAGGATGGTGTCGCGCCACTCCGCCCGCAGATTGCTCAGGACGAAATGGCGGCTGCTGGGCGGGAAGTTTTCGCCGAACGAATCGAAGGGCATGGCCGGGTCGTGTACGACGTAGGGCTCGCGCTGCGGGCGGCCATTGACGTAGACCTGCTGGTCCACGATCTTCACCCGGTCGCCCGGGACCCCGATGACCCGCTTCACATAATGCGGATGGTCGTCATAGGGAAACTTGAACACGATGATGTCGCCTTTGCGGATTTCGCGATAAGGGAGGAAGCGGTCGTACCACGAGCCGCGGCCTCCGAAGATGAACTTGTTCACCAGCAGATGGTCGCCGACCAGCAGCGTCTGCTCCATGGATTGCGAAGGGATCTTGAAGGCCTGGACGACAAAACTGGTGCCGAACAGCGCCAGGATTACGGTCACCAGAAGGGATTCGGCGTATTCGCGCAGCGTGGTGCGCTCCTTATCTTCCTTCCGGTCCGCCGGTGATTCCACGCGGGCGACTGGAGTCGCTTCGGCCATCCGTTCCTTCACCTCAATCCTGTTTGCCCAAGAGTTGTTCGAGCGCTTGCCGCGCTGCGGCCTGCTCGGCCTCTTTCTTGTTCGCGCCCGTGCCGGAAGCGACCGCCCGCCCTGTCAAGCATATCTCCACGACGAACGTCTTGCGGTGGTCCGGGCCGCTCTCGCGGACGACGCGATAATCCGCTGGAGGCAGGCCGCGAGCCTGAAGGAACTCCTGGAGCCCGGACTTGTGGTCCGGCTGGCCCAAGAGCTGCGCCTCCTCCCCGATGGCCCCGTCGAGCAGCGAGCGCCGCACGAACCCACGCGCCGCTTCGAGCCCGGCATCAAAGTAGATGGCCGCGACCACGGCCTCATAGGCGTCGGCCAGAACCGCCGGCTTCTCTCGGCCGCCGGTCTTCTCCTCGCCACGCCCCAGCCTCAAGTACCGGCCGAGACCCAGCCGCCGGGCCGCGCCGTGGAGTGATGCGGCATTGACAAGCTTCGCGCGGCTCTTGGAAAGCTGGCCCTCACCCCAGCGGGGAAACGACACAACCAGGTATTCACTGATCAGCGCGCCCAGAACCGCATCGCCCAGGAACTCCAGCTTCTCGTTGTCCTCGGACGCCTCGCCGGCGTCAGTCTCCGAACGACGCGAGCTGTGAGTCAGGGCGCGTTCCAGCCACTCCGGCCGTCGGAAATGGTGGCCCAGCGCGTCTTCGAGCTCTGCCAGTTCGGCTGTGACCATATTCGCGAGCGAAGATCAGCCTACTTGGGAGGCGCCGGCTTTGCGGCCGCCTGTTTGCGGGCGGACTCCAGGGCCTGCTTGCATCGGGCTTGCATGACCCCGCTCACATCGGCGCAGCGACCGTAGGCCGCTACGGCGTCGGTGTACCGTTTGGTCTGCTCCAGAACCACTCCGAGGAGGAAGTAATCCACCGGGTCCGGAGTCGAAGCCAGCTTGGTGGCCTGCTCAAGCTCGGTGGCCGAATCGGCGTACTTCTGCCGGTGGAAGTAAACAAAGCCCAGGCCGCTGTGAGCCATCGAAAGCTTTTCATTCTTGGCCTTGGCGAAGTCTGCGTCGCTCAGGCTGGCCGGTTTTGGCAAGTTCGCCAGCAGGCTGATTGATTGCTTGGCGTACTTTTCGGACCGATCGAGTTTCTGGTTGGCGTCCAAGGCACTGGGGTTCACCCGGCGGGGTATCACCAGAGCCATCAGGGCTAGCACGTCCACGTCGTCCGGCTTCAGCTCCAACGCCTTTTCACCCGCAGCCATCATTCGGTCCACATCATTGGTCGAGATATAGGCGCTGGTCAGACGGGAGTAGACGCTTTCGCAGTAACGGCTGGCGGGGTATTTCTTCAAGAACTCCTCGCCAACCTGGATCTGGCGCTGGACGTCACTGGCCTTGAGCTCATAGAAGGTCTTGTAAGCCGCTTCTTCCTCCGCGTTGACCGGCGGGGGCGCCGAGTCAATGGTAAACGCCGGCTTGGCCGACGGCGCGGGCTGGCCGGGCTGCGCCGGCGGAGTGGGAGGGGTCTGCTGTCCCTGGCCGCGGGCAGGGGTTGCGGTAAACACCAACGCCGCCAGCGCGACCACCCAGCGGATCTTTCCCATCGTGGCTCTCATCGGTCTCTCTCCTTCGCCCCCGGGATTCACGAGGGCGTGAAATTGTCGGGTTCCCGGATTCGACCCGCTGGGCAGCATTGCTAAATGATACTACGGCCGCTGCTGCACGGTGTCCGGATTTCGCGGGCCGGGCTCGTACCCCTTTTCAATTCCCCGGCGTGCCGCTCGGCGCGCCGATTCCGGAGCCCCCTCGACGGCCAGCGCAGCGCGGTATTCGCTCACGGCAAGCTCGCGGTTGCCGTCCACGTCGTAGATGCGCCCCAAATAAACGTGGGACCAGGCAAGGATCAGCGGGTCTTTCGTTCCCGGGCGCGGGTCAGAAGGCGGCGGATTCACCACCAGCCGGCCGAAGAGTTGCTTGGCATGGTCCGCATCGCCTTGCAAGACGGCCGCCACCGCCAGTCCATAGAGGGCTCGCGGCTGCTCGGGATACTTTGCCAACACCCGCTCAAAGCTGGCCGCAGCGCCCGCGGCATTCTGTGCGGCAATCTGCTGCTCGCCTTCGGCCAGCCAGCGATCGAGTTCGGTGCGCTCGGCGGCCTGCGCGCCGTTTCCCGGTGCGCCGGAAACGCCCGTGCGAGCCGCAGCGAAGACCACGTTCTGCAAGCGCTTGCTCTCTTCGGCGACATCAATGGCGCGCACCAGGTCGGGGAAATAAAAGCTCATGGCCGGCTCAGCCTTCTCGAAGCGCGCCAGCTCGCGGGAGAACGGGCGCACCAGGACGTAGCCGTCGCCTTCGGCTTCGTCAATCGCCGCGGCAAGTTTATCCGGCGACAGCCGGCGCAGGCGCAACTCCACCGCGCGCACCAGGCATTCGGTGACGAACGCCCGAAAATCATTCTTGAATTCCACCGGGAGCCGCGGGGCGTGCGCCGCGAATTCGAGCAGGGGCTGCTTGACGGTCACCACATGCGAGTAGCGGAGCGCCAGCGGGTCCAGCAGGAAGTGCAGCAGCGCATGGCGCACGTCGTCGAGCGGCAATTCGGCGCCGGGGTTGAGGACAATCGCGTAATGGTCACCGACATTGCGGAAATTTGTTTTGCCGCCCACCAGGGGCTCGACGTAAACCGCAAACGTCCGCGGGCTGCCTGAGCGGACCAGTTCGCGCAGGTAGCCGGTCGAAGACATCACCAGTTGCGCCAGCGGCGCGTGCAGCCGAGCGATTTCGGGCCCATATTCGGGCTCGACCTGCGACCACAGCCGGCCGATCTGCCCCTCGTTATAGAAGTTTGCGAGCACGTCGTTGAAGCCTTCGATGGCCAGCACGTCGGGCGGCAGCTCATCGTGCCGCAGGATGTAGCGGAACTTCGGCGGCGGGCCCGCCACCAGCGCAAACGAAACATAGCGAGAAAGCGTGGCCGCCGGGTCGGCCAGCTCATGCTCGCGGTAATACGCCCGGAGAGCCTCGATGGCGGGGCCCTCGAGTCTCAACAACTGGCCGCGGAGGCGCGCGCCCAGCGGATGCATCCCCGCCGGGCTCACGTCCTTTTCGAAGCCTGCCACCTGCAACGCGCACATCGTCGCAAACAGTTGCGGATTGCTCTCCACGGTGACGTTGCTGGGAGCGCGAGGAGGGATTGACTGCGCGGCGTTCTCTGCCCAGCCGGGTGGGCACGTCAGGAGTGTCGCGAGGCCGATCAGGACGAGCACAGGGCCGCCGGAGACAAGGAGTCCAGGATGTCTGGTTCCGCGAATCAGGACTTTCAAACTCCCCACCGGCAGCCCCTGCACACCGATCTTCCGCCCGTCTACAGGCCGCCCGGGTCGCGGCAGCCGCAATTGTCCAACCGCAATTGTCCAATCTACAGGGCTGCTGTGGGTGAGTCAAGGAATGCGGACCGCAGGACCCTTTGCGCAGAAAGTTGCGGACTTCGAGAGTGCCCCTGGCGGCGGACTAACCTTTCACCCGAATCTCACTGAAGCTCAGCACCACGCGCCCCCCGGACGTGGGCCGGCCGAAACTCATCTGCGGGCGGAAGCGCGAGAAGAGCAGCACCTGGTCAAGCTGCCGGCGAACCCCCAGGCCTTTCGGCCCGGCGAGAATCTGATAATTCACCACCTGGCCCTGGGCATTCACCGTGGCCTCAATCAGCAGCGCGTGAGGCCCCGCCAGCCCGGTCTCGTCATTATCCAGCGGACCCGGGACCGGGAACGGCGCCAGGCTCTCGAGTCTTGCCGGCAGCAGCAGGTTGGTGGGCTGATCGTTAGGCACCGCGCCGAGCGGTACGCCCCCCGCGATGAGGTGGTAAACCACGGCGAACACCAACACCGCCGCAACCACGCCGCCGGTCGCCGGCAGCGCCAAAGGCTCGAGAATGTTTTCCAGGACCAGATGGGCGCGGCGCCCCACGATTCTCAGCCAGCCGGCCCATCCCTGCGAGTCCCGCGCTTGCGCGGCTGCCACTCGGATGCGCACGGCCAGATCGGCCGGCGGCTGGGCGCGCTCAACACGCGACATCAACATGGAAAGCCTGCGGTAGCGTTCCAGCTCCTGGCGGCAACCGGAGCAAGACTCCAGGTGATCACGCACGGGCGCATGCTCGCCGCTCGCCAATGCATCGTCCAGATAGCCGGGCAATTTGCGCCGAATTTTCCCGCAGGTCACCGTACACCTCCCCCCGGGAACCCCAGTTGCATTCGGCCCCGCCCCGTGCGTATCGCGGCGGGCGCAGGCGCCGCGGGCTGTCGAGCCGGGGCCCACAGCGGCTCCAGCACCTCGCGCAGAGCGCGCCGACCGCGGAGAATTCTAGACTTCACCGTGCCCACCGAAACTTCGAGCACTTCAGCCACCTCTTCGTAAGACAACCCTTCCAGATCGCGCAGGATCACCGCGCTGCGGAAAACCTCGGGCACGGCCCGGAGCGCCCGGCGGACCACGGCCTGCACCTCGCGGCTCGCCAACTGATCGAATGGCGAGGCGGCCAGGTCCTCCAGCTCGAGCGGGGCGTGCTGGGCGTCGCTCCCAGCGTCAATCGAGGTCTGCTGGCGCCGGTGACGCCACCACCATCGCCGCTGGTTCAAAGCCTCGCGGAGGGCGATGCGGTAGAGCCAGGTCTTCAGCGAGCTGCCGCGGCGGAAGCCCCGGATCCCGCGAAAAGCTTTCAAGAAAGCTTCCTGGGTGACGTCGGCGGCGTCGGCGGAATCGCCAATCACGCCGAAGATCAGGCTGTAAACAGGAGCGTGGTAGTGCGTCACCAGCCAGTCGAAGGCCGTGTCGGAGCCGCATTGCAGCTCCGTCACCAGCTCGGCCTCGTCCTGTGCCCAGGGGAGAACGCGCGCCAAGTCAGACACGCTCGCCACCTTTCTTACCCCACGCCCGGAGACTTCAGTTTGCTCGATTGTCCCGTAGCTTGGGGAGCCGCGCCGGCGGGGCCCTCCAAGTTGCGGGGGGCCGGCCGACACAAGCCGCACTTACTTAGACACCAACCGGGCCGGATATGTTTCCCGGCCTGGCTAAGAATTGTGACCCCGCCGACGGGGCCTTGGCAATGGTACGGTGGGCCAGGAGGTACCGTCCGGCAGTCGGTGGCCTCGGGAACCGGAAAAACTTTGAAGTGGTGGAGCCGATGGGATTCGAACCCACGACCTCCGTGCCATCACAGACCGGGACAAAGACGGAGGCGAGCAGAGCCTTCCAAGCCCAGGTTCTCTCGCCGCTATTTGGCTATCACTAGCGTCCCTGAAAGATGACCTTGTCGCGAAAGCTACGGGCACCGTGCTCGACCAGGGCAGCAACTGCGGCGCACATGTCTTCGCTCTGAAACAATGGCGGCGCCACTTCGTCAACAACCCTGTCTGCGGCGCGTACTCCGCCCTCCAGATAGGCACGCACGATCTGCTTACCCGCGGCGTATGCCAGGGTGGGACCATTTGCAAGCCGTTCTGCGAAGGCCCGAGTCTGCGATTCAAGTGTGTCATCCGGCACGACTCGGTTCACGATGTTCCACCGCTCAAAGGTTGCGGCGTCGTACTGCTCGGCCGTGTAAATGATTTCGCGAGCGCGACTCGGCCCGGCTCGTTCGGCCAATCGTTGAACGCCGCCCAGCAGTGTCGTGGTTCCGATCGTTGCCTCTAGCTGCCCGAAGCGGGCTGACGCAGCCGCCCATATGAGATCGCATGCGAGCACCAGCTCCAGCCCTCCCCCGACACACATCCCTTGGACGGCGGCCAGGGTTGGAAATGGCAACTCCTCAAGGTCCGCAATCATTTGCAGATGGGTAGTAAAACGCTCGCGCGCTTCACTCCCGGTTTTTCCCTTGAAGGCGCTGACATCGGCCCCAGCGGAAAAGATTTTGCCCTCGGCCCGAAGTAACAGCCCTCGCAACGGAACCCGCTTGATTTCGGTTACAGTGGCGCGGAGATCCTCTATCAGCTCCCCACTGAGTAGATTGAGCGGCGGATTGGCCAGCGTGAGTAGGCCCAGCGAGCCCGAGGTTTCGAAATGCACCTTATCCATCATGACCTCCTTACTTCAACTGGTTTATACCTGTCTGCCGCTTAAGTCTCCGTTGAATGTCGAATATTCCTCTGCGCAAAGAAAAAGGACTTTGCATTCAGTGTGGCAAACACGATGCTTGTCCGCGGTCTGCGGCGTACGTGGTCGTTGTCATGGGCTGCCTCCAAACTTGAACAGAATCTTTCCGCTGCGATTCGATGTCAAAGATTGGCTGAACGCTTCCTTGAACTGCTCGAGCGGGTACACATGCTCGACGGCGGCGGAGAGCGATCCATCAGCTACGAGGTCGCCCAGCTTCTGGTAAATCTCCTGGATCTCTGCGCGGGGCGCGTTGCGTATCCAATTGATGAGCCAAAATCCGTGGAGGCTAAGACCACGGTAGATGAAATCTCTGGGCGAGACGGCCGGGAACTGCCCACCTTGAAGGCCATAGACGACAATCGAGCTGCCAGTTTTGAGCGACTTGGCCAGCTCGCCCACGGGAGTTCCCCCCACCGAATCGAGGACGAGGCTAAGTTTCTTTCCGCCGAGAGCCTCCTCAATATCCTTGTGCAGGTTGCCGCCCTGGAGGACTACGCGGTCACCTCCCAGCCGCCGCACCTGTTCGGCTGCTTCCTCCCGGCGCACGACATTCAGCGTCTTGACTCCTGCGAGCTTCGCGAGGGCAATGATGTAATGCCCCATGGCCGAGTTGGCTGCGGTTTGACCGATCCAGTCGCCGGGCATCAGGGAAACGTATCGGTTCAGCAAGAGATAGGCAGTAACCGGGTTAATCCCTATCATGGAGAGTTGCAGGGAATCTGCTTCGTCGCTCATCGGCACGAGGTTGCGCACTGGGACGACAACCTGGTCTGCCCACGTGCCTTGCTCGTAGGTGGGGAGAATCAGGACTCGCTTACCCTGTAGAGCAACATCAACCTTCGATCCAATCTTGGCGACTCGACCAACACCCTCCGCGCCTACCGGGGATGGAAAGGCCGGCCGGATGCCGTACATGCCGCGGACAAACAGAAAGTCCGATGGATTGAGCGGAGCCGCTTCCATCGAGATGAGAACATCCTCCGGGCCAAGAGCCGGTTCGGAGACCGTATTGAGTTCGACGACATCTGAGGGTTCGCCATGAGCTACGAGTTGCAACTGCCGCATAAACAGCCCCTTTCGTTCGGAACATATTTTCCGGTAAGTTCCAGGCTCATTGCACAAGGAAGCGCGGAGCGGAGAAACAATTCTTGATGCCGTGCCCCTCCGCTATTAAGCGCCTACACTTGTGCGAAGCCGCCATCCACAAACAATTCCGTTCCCGTGATGTAGCTACTGTCGTCGGATGCGAGAAACACCACGGCTTTGGCGATCTCATCGGGTGTGCCGAGCCTGCCGAGCGGAACATTGTTGGAAATCATCTTCAAGCGTTGCTCGCCCGCTCCTGTGGAAGCCACTAGGTCATTCAGTCCGGGCGTCTCGATGGGGCCTGGGCTCACTGCGTTCACGCGAATGCGGCGATCCTTTAAGTCCGTTGTCCAGGTCCGCGCGAACGAACGCACGGCGGCTTTTGTGGCGCTATAAACACTATTCGCCGTCAACCCTTTACTGGCGACGACGGACGCATTCAGGATGATCGAGGCACCATCCGGCATCAGCGGAAGCGCCTTCTGCACCGTAAAAAGCAGGCCTTTCACATTGATGTCAAAGATCGAGTCATAATGCTCCTCAGTTATCTTGCCGAAGGCGGCGTACTTCGCAACACCGGCATTCGCGAAGACAATATCGAGCTTGCCCTTCTCCCGCTTGATTTGCGCGAAGAGGCGATCAAGATCGGCAAGGTTCGACACGTCACCTTGCACGCCGGTCACATTTCTTCCGATCTCCTTTACCGCCGCAGCCAATTCCGCATCACGGCGCCCCGTGATGAAGACGTACGCGCCTTCATTCACAAACTGCTTCGCCGTGGCAAGACCGATGCCGCTATTGCCACCAGTAATGAGGGTGGTTTTTCCTTCAAGCTTGCCCATGTATTTCCTCCTTTAGGTTGTCTCGCTTCGAAGTGCGCACTCAACGCCATCTTCCGGCATAGTCGAACGCCTGAGAGGCAAGTTGTTGCTTACTTTCGAAGTGGCGGCAGATCCCGCCTTTTTCGAGGCCTGTCACCCGCAGATCTTTGCCCGTCGCTCTCGATGGAGAAGTATTTTTCGTGCGGCAGTCTGGTGGAGCCGATGGGATTCGAACCCACGACCTCCTCGATGCCATCGAGGCGCGCTCCCAACTGCGCCACGGCCCCACCGTGAGGCAAAGCGTATGCTGCCTTTATAACATTTTGGAGTGCTGTTCGTCTAGAATACGGCGGCCATGGCTACCCTCACTTTTCTGGGCGCGACGGGCTGCGTTACCGGATCGAAATATCTGGTTGAAGCCGGCGGCAAGCGCCTGCTGGTTGACTGCGGCCTGTTCCAGGGTCTCAAGGAGCTGCGGCAGCGCAATTGGGAGTCCCTGCCCGAAGACCCCGCGACATTTGACTGGGTGGTTCTCACGCACGCCCATCTGGATCATACCGGCTACCTGCCGCGGCTGGTGCGCGAAGGCTTTCGCGGGCCCATCTTCGCAGATGCCGCCACCCGCGAGCTCTGCGCCATCCTGCTGCCCGACTCGGCGCGCCTGCAAGAAGAAGACGCCGCGCACGCCGCCGCCGGCGGCTACAGCAAACATTCGCCGCCGCTGCCGCTCTACACCGAAGCGGAGGTCGAGCCGGTCCTGCAGAAGATGCAGGAGATCCCCCGCAGCGGCTCGTTTGCCATCAGCCCGCAGTTCTCTGTGCGGTCGCACGATGCCGGCCACATCCTGGGCTCGTCGTTTCTCGAACTGACGGTCACCGAGAATGGCAAATCAATCGTGGCGCTGTTTTCCGGCGACATCGGACGATACGACCAGCCCATCCTGAAAGACCCCGAGGAGCCGCCGCGGGCTGACTTCCTGGTGTGTGAATCTACCTACGGCGACCGCGACCACCCGAGCGATCCACCCGAGGACGCGCTTGCCGACGTGGTCAACCGAGTCTCAAGTCGCGGCGGCGCAATCGTCATCCCGGCCTTTGCGGTGGGCCGCACGCAGACGCTGATGTACATGCTGCGGAAACTCGAGGCCGCCAAGCGCATCCCCACCCTGCCGGTCTATGTCGACAGCCCGATGGCCATCAGCGTCACCGACCTCTACCTGCGCCATCGCGAGGACCACGACATCGATTTCCTACGCGAAGAAGCCAGCGGCGACCCGCTCAACGTCCACGCGGCGCACCTGACCCGCAGCGTCGAGGAATCGAAACAGATCAACCGCGTCAATACGCCCTGCATCATTCTCTCCGCCAGCGGCATGGCTACCGGCGGGCGCGTACTGCACCATCTGGCGCAGCGCCTGCCCGATGCGCGCAACGCCGTGCTGCTGGTCGGCTTCCAGGCCGAGGGCACTCGCGGGCGCGCCCTGGAGGATGGCGCCAAGACGCTGCGCATCCATGGCGAGGAGGTGCCGGTGAAGGCGGAAGTCGCCGAGCTGAAACAATTGTCCGCGCATGCCGATCGATCGGAAATGCTCCGCTGGCTCGGCGGCATGCCGGCTCCGCCGCGTCAGACCTTCATGGTCCACGGCGAGCCGGCTGCGGCGAATGCCTTGCAAGGCACCATCCAGAGCAAGCTGGGCTGGCGCGTCACCCTGCCGGCGTACCGGCAGTCGTACCCGCTCAGCAGTTAGCCGGCAGCCTGCGGTTTCTCTGCTTGCACCACCGACGTAGTGGTATACTTGCGCCCTCTCCCTTCCCCCGGAGGTGGTCATGCAACGACGCCGGGATTTAATACCCTTCCTCATCCTGATTCTGTCTTCCGCCTCGCTGTGCCTCGCCCAGAGCCGTCGGCCGACCACCGATGCCACCGCGCCCAATCTCAGCGGCATGGGACCAGGACTCTCCATTCGCGGCACGGTGCGCCTGGCGTCCACGGAACAGAACGTGGAAATGGTCCAAGTGGATCTGGTTCACTCGTACGGCGATCTGGTGGCAACCGCAATTACGCGAGCCAACGGCGACTTTGAGTTTTCCGGTATCACCCCCGGAAACTATGCCCTGGTGATCGCGATGCGCGGCTACGAGCCGGTTCGGGAGAACGTGCAATTGAACGGCAGTCGCTATGGCGTGGTGTTATACATGCGGGAAGTGCCGCGAGCCGTTTCTGAGGAGACCGACTACAAGATCTCTCAGCGCGAGTTGACGCTGCCCCGAAAAGCCCGAAACGCCTATCGCAAGGGGATGCGGCTGCTCTACGAGGAGAAGAACCCTCAAGGCAGCCTAGCGCAGTTCCAGCGCGCCGCAGCCGAATTTCCCGGATACTACGAGGCCTATCACCAGATCGGCCTGGCCCGGATGTATCTGAACCAGCCGATCGAGGCCGGAGCGGCTTTTCAGAAATCCATCGAGATCAGCCAAGGGAAGTATGCGGATCCGTATATTGCGCTCGGCTCGCTTCTGACGAACAACAAGAAATTTGCTGAGGCCGAGCCGGTGCTCCGGCGCGGCCTCGAGCTGGGCGGTAACGACTGGCACGGACACTACGAACTGGCGCGCACGCTGCTGGGCCTCGATCGCCTGGATGCCGCGGAGGCCAGCGCAAAGGAAGCCCGTTCGCGGGGCCTCGACTTCCCCCCGGTGTACCTGCTTCTTGCGGAGATCCACCGTCAGAAGCGGGACTACCCGGCATTACTGCAAGATCTGGACCAGTACCTGAAGCTGGACCCGGACGGCAACATGAGTGCCCAGGCACGAGAAATGCGCGAGCAGGCGCAGCACGTCCTGGCCGGGGCTAGAAACGCCCCTGGCCAAACCCCGCGGCAGCCCTGATCGTCGCCAGTGGGGGAGGCCCGAAGCCGGCCCAGATGGATGGCGGATGTTACGTGTTGATTCAATGGCGCGGAGTGGCAGCCGATTGAAAATTGGGCGGCGCTCCCAGATGCTGCAGCGGAGTGCAGCCATGCATCGCCGTCTGACCTTATTCGCTCTAGTTGCCCTTCCCCTCTTGTGCCCCGTTCCCTGCCGCTCGCAGGCGCGTCCCCCCTCCACCGGCTCTACCGCGCGGACGTTTTCCCTTAGCGGCTCGATCCGCAACTCAGACGATGGCCGCCCGTATGAAATGGTCAAAGTGGATCTCAAGCGCGTGACGGGCGAGGTGCTGGGAACCACATTCACGCGATCGAATGGTGAGTTCGAATTCAACGGGCTTCCCAACGGCCTCTACCTGATTGTGGTCGAAGAGAAGGGTTTCGAGCCAATTCGGGAGAACGTCGAAATCTTCAATAGTGCCCGCGCTGGAGTTTACATCTTCTTGAAGAGGCCGATCCAATTGGGCGTCACTGAGCCTGGCCGCAGCGTCTCCGCCCGCGAGCTGGCCATCCCGCGAAAAGCCCATGACGCCATGCAGAAAGGCCTTGACCGGCTCTACGCAAAGCAACCGGATCCACAAGGGAGCCTGAACCAATTCCGCCGGGCTGTGGCCGTGCTTCCCACGTATTACGAGGCCTACCACCAGATGGGCGTGGCCTACATGCACCTGGGCGAGCCGGCCGAGGCCGAAAAGGCCCTGCGCAAGTCCATCGAGCTCAGCGAAAGCCGCTACGCGGAGGCGTACTTTGCGCTGGCCGCAGTCCTCACGGATAATCAGCGGCCTGCCGAAGCCGAGACCATCGCCCGCCAGGCGATCGATCTCGATGGCAATGCCTGGCAAGGGCCCTACGAGCTGTCCCGGGCGCTGGTCGGGCTGAACCGTCTGGACGCGGCCGAGAAGAGCGCCCTGCAAGCGCGGGGGCAGAAACCGGATTTCCCGCCGCTGCACCTTCTGCTGGCCAATATCCACATCCGCAAGCGCAACTATATCGCGCTGTTGCAGGACCTCGAAAGCTTCCTCAAGCTCGAGCCAGATGGCCCCATGAGCGACCAGGCCCGCCAGACACGCGAGAAAATCCAACGGGCGCTTGCCAATGCCCAGAACGCCCCGGCCGCACCGCCCACCAAACCCTGATCTTGTGCTGGGAAGGATTTCAGTTTTTTTGTGAGACCGGAGAAACTTTTTCGAGGTGTGATCCGTCTATATACGCAAGACCACTCGCGGGGTAGGAGGCTACCACCACAGGGCAACCGACCGTCAGCTTCCTACCCCTTATTTTTCCCTGGCGCTGAGCGCTTGTAATACACAGAAAACAAAAGCCTAATTAGCGGCCGCGATCTTCCCCGCCGGACTGCGTCCGGGCATGGCCGCCACTTCCTCAAGGCGCAGCCCCATCACAAACATGGGAAGTGGAGCGACGCGTCCCCAGCGGAAAAGCTCCCACTTTGCCCGGATAAATTTCACCTGGGGTCGAAGTGAAACGTCAAGCACGGCCCGGGTCTCGCCACGATAGAACTGCTGCGGCAGCTTCAGGAGGGGCTTCGTGCCCCAGTTCTCGCCGTCCTCCGAGCCCCAGATGGAAACATCCAGGGACTCTTGCTCGATTTGGTCCGTGATTTCGAGCGTGCAGAGGAATGTGCGCGTTCCGCTGGCGCTGAGGTCATACTTTCCGCCGTCGCCATTCCCCTCGACGCGTGTTCCCGGCGGGATCAGGTCGAACTGCATCGCCATCGTGAGCTCCCTAGAACTTGAGGCGCGGATTCTAGCACAGCCCGCAGAGACATCTTACCGCGGGCGCAGCTTGGCGAGGCGCTCTCCGGCGGCCTCAAGCGTCTGCGCGGTCTTGCAGAAAGTGAAGCGCACCTGCCGGCCGCCATCGGCGGGGTTGTTATAGAAGCTCGATCCCGGCACCACCGCCACGCCGATCTCCTCCACCAGATATTTCGCAAAAGCGACGTCGTCCGGGAAGCCGAACGCGGAAATATCGGTCATGATGTAGTAGGCGCCGTCAGGAATGAAGCAAACAAAACCGGCACGCTCGAGCAGCTCGAGAGTGCGGTTCCGGCGGACGGTGTAGTCGGCGGCGAGCTTCTGGTAATAACTCTCGGGCAGGCGCAGCGCGACCGCGCCGGCCTGTTGCAAAGGCGCCGCAGCCCCCACGGTCAGGAAGTCGTGCACCTTGCGGATCGCTGAGGTCGCGGCGGGCGCGGCGATGGCCCATCCCACGCGCCAGCCGGTCACCGCATACGTCTTGGACATGCCGTTGATGGTGATGGTGCGCTCGCGCATGCCATCCAGTCGAGCGATGGAGATGTGCTCGGCGCCGTCGTAGAGGATGTGCTCGTAGATCTCGTCGGTGATCGCGAACACATTCCAACGCACGCAAAGGTCGCGGATGGTTTCGAGTTCCGCCGGGCGAAAGACTTTCCCGGTGGGGTTGTTGGGGGTATTCAGGATGATGGCCTTGGTCTGCGGGCCAAAGGCGGCGGCCAGCTCCTCACGGTCGAAGCTCCAGCCCGGCGGACGCAGCTTCACAAAGCGCGGTGCGGCGCCGGAGAGGATGGCGTCAGGCCCGTAATTTTCATAGAAGGGCTCAAAGATCACCACTTCGTCGCCGGGGTTGATGACGGCCATCATTGCCGACATCATCGCTTCGGTCGAGCCGCAGCAGACGGTGATTTCACGCTCGGGGTCGATTTCAACTCCCTGCGTGCGCGCAAATTTTTCGGCGATGGCATCGCGCAGCGGCTTGGCCCCCCAGGTGATGGCGTACTGGTTGATGTCGGCGGCGATGGCTTCCTGGGCGGCCCGTTTGATTTCGGCTGGGGCGGGAAAATCCGGGAAGCCCTGGGCGAGGTTGACGGCGCCGTGGCGCATCGCCAGGCGGGTCATCTCGCGGATCACCGACTCGGTGAAGCGTTCCGCCTTGGCGGAGAGCATCTGTTTGCGGGCAGCGGCCTTTTCCGGGGCAGCAGGGTTCATCGGCTTATGGCTGCGCCTTTTGGATAGAGGAGCCGGTAGACCTCGGCGTTGCGCAGCACGATCTGCACGTACTCCCGCGTCTCGGTGAACGGGATGGACTCGACAAATTCAGCCGGCTCGTCGAACCGCCGCTCCGCACCCCAGGCTACCACGCGGTCCTCGCCGGCGTTATAGGCCGCCAGCGCGGCTTCGGGGCTGGCCTCGGTCCGCACCAAGTCGGCGAGCAAGAGCGTCCCGAGCTGCAGATTGTACTCTGGATCGAACAGCCTGGTGCGCGAATAGCGCAATTTCAGCCGCCGCGCTAGTTGCTTCCCGGTCTTCGGCAGCACTTGCATGAGGCCTACGGCGCCGGAGGGCGAGATAGCGTCGGGCTGGAACACCGATTCCTGGCGGATTAGGCCGGCCACCAGCATGGGGTCCACGTGATTGCGCGCCGCGGCGCGTTTTAAGCTGAGCTCGAACGGCAGCGGGAAGACGATGCGCCAGACCTCCACCGGCACGTCGTCGAGCTTGCGGGCTTCGAGCTGCGGATAGACCAGCCGTGCTGTGGCGATCCCGACGCTGAAGCGGCCCGCGTCGCTGGCAGCCTGCGCGGCCTCCCAGAGCAGCCGCGGCGAGCCGGTGGCGAGATACGCGGCGCGTAGCTCGAGCTCCGCGGAAGCATCGAACGCGATGGTGCGCAACGCGCGCGCACGCGCCCAGCGCTCGGCAGCGGCGGGCGGAATGGCTCCCTCGAGCGAGAGCAGCGGCGGCGGCGATGGGATGAGCGCGAGCACGGTGGCGGAATTGACCGGCCCGGTGCCGATACCCACCGGCGCGGGGCGCAAGCGCTCGGCAGCCAAGCGACCAAAGTAGGTCTGCGGCAACCGTTCCTGCGCTTTCAAATAAAAGCTGCGCGCGTGCGGAACGTTCCCGGCGCGTTCAGCGGCCCGCCCCAGCCAGTAGAGCGCATCGGCCGTGTGTGGCGAGCCGGGGAATCTTCGCAGGTGCTCTTCCATCAACTCCGCGGCCTCGGGCCGCCGATCGAGGTAGGCAACCCACGCCATTCGCCAATGCGCCGCCTGGGAATTTTTCCCTACGGGAAACTGTTCCAGCATTCGCCGGTAATACGCGGCAGCGCGCTGGCGGTCCAAGCTGACCCAGAAGTAGTTCCCCGCGGCAAACAGCGCGTCCTCAGCCCAGCGGCTCTGCGGGGAGCGCTCCGCAGCCCGCTCGATGGCCGCGAGCATCTCCGCCTCCTGCTTCATCGACCGATAGGCTTTCGAGAGCGCGTAGAGGCGTTCCGCATCAACATCCGGATCGGCTGATGCAAGCATGGCCAGCGCATCAGGCGAACCGCCAAGCTGGACATGGCACTGCGCGATGCGCAGCTCGGCGCGCTGATGCTCGCTCCCGGCCAGTTTGGGCAGCAGCTTTTCATATTCCGCTTGAGCGTCGCGCCACTTATGAGCGTCATAGAACGCCGCGGCGCGACCCACCTGCTGCTCCATGGGGACACCCGGAAATTGTTCGCCCAGTGCGCGCTGCAGCGCCGGGATGCGCGCGCCCGCGGTCTTGGCCTCATCGCTCAGGGGAAAGCGGTAGTAAACCGCCAGATAGTCACGAGCCGCAGTGGCGCTGCCGCGGTCTTTGCCCGCCGCGGCTTTTTCCTCCGCCTGCGCGCGGAGGAGGAGCAGCGACGGCTTTACCGCCGCTCGTTCGTACGCCTCGAGCGCCGCGGCCGCACGGTCCGGCTTGCCCTGCACCAATGCCGCTTCGGCCAGCGCTTGCACGGCCTGCTCGGTCATGACGCTTTCCGGGAACTCGCGGCGGAACGATTCCAGTTGCGCGAGCGCTTCGGCGTCGCGCCCCAGTGCGCGGTTCACCTGGGCTTGCCAGTAGAGCACGTACTCGCGCAGAAGCGGCTCGCGAGGCTGCGCCTTCGCCAACCACTGCTGCGCCTGTTGATGGCGGCCCTTGGTGAACTCGTAGTAGCCCAGCGCCAGCGCGGCGCGCGCACCCAACTCAGTGCTGGAGTTTGTATTGGCAAATTCCACCAGGCGCGCATAGGCGCCCGGAGACTCTTCGTCGTGCACGGCCCGGGCCAACTGTCCCAGGCGCTTTTCCGCAATGCTCGATGCCGCGGCACGCTGCTGCGTCACTTTGGATTGGCTACGGGGCTTTGGCGCTGACTTCGACCGCGACGGCGGTTTTTTGCCCTGAGCGCGGGCACCGCCGGGCAGCAGCATACAGAACGCCACCAGCAGCGCTGTGAGTATCCGCAGGGATGCACAGGCAGCGGGCCGGCGAGCACCGCCATCTCTGACAAGCGCTCGCGGCTTCGCCGGGACCAAGTTAATGCCGCAGGAGCGGGGAGGGATAGGGGTATTCGCCCAGCGCCTCGGGGTTTCCGCCAGCCAGAATCTCCACCATCCAATGGTAGAAGTAGTCAACGGGATGGCTCTGGATTGATCGGAATCGCCGGTCGTACTCTTTGTGGGCCTTCTCAATGTCATCGCGCAACCGTAGGCAGAGGTCCTTGTGCTCCCGACCCAGCCGCACCTCCCGGGGCCGGAGCATCATGATGTCCTGCATGGAAACTTTGGCGACCCGGTTGGCCCGGCGGTGCAGCTCCTGCTCTTCTGTGGGCAGGCTGGCCAGCTCGAATGTCGCAATCAGCTCGCCGGTCGCGGCTTCCTTGTCCGCGCTTTCCTCCACCGCCGTCGTGGCCGTCGTTTCGGCGTAATGGCGGGCCGCGGGATCACCCATCGGCCTGGCGACGCCAACCGCTTCAGGCGGGGCAATCGGCGCGCCCTCGGCGATCATATCCGCCGCCTGCAAGGCTTCCGCGGGCACGCCGCCCGTTACAGATCCGCCCATCGGCACGGGGATGGAGGGCGAGGGCAGAGTGGGCGAAGCCGGCTCCGGCGGCTGCAAGCTCACCACACGCAGGATCTCCGCTTCGGCGGGAGTGCGCTGCCCGGGTTGCAATGCGGCAGTGACGAATCGCGAGAGCACCTCGAGCGCCGCCGCCAGAGACGCCGCTGCGGTCTGGGCGCGCAGCATGGGAGGCAGCGCGTTGGTGGGTCGATTCGACGCGCATGCCGCCACCATGTCCGCGACAGCCTGGTGCAACTCCTCCGCCGTGCTCTGAAGTCTCGCCAGATTATCACGCAGGGCCCGCGAGACCGCTTGCTCGATGCTGCTGGGTTCGGCAGCCATGCGCTCTCGACTCCTCCGGCACACCGCAGGTGCGGGACACCGCCACCGCGATTATTGAGACCAGCCAAAGAGTTGTCAACTGGCAAAGAGCGGGGGCGTGCTACCGAAAGGAAGCAAAGACAACCAGCGCATGTTTGCGAAAGAGGTCAAGCGCGCCGCAGTATCCGCCCCCGCACGGCGATCCAACCCTATCGAACCCCCAAGCCATTCTCGAGTCTCCCCGTCGAGGAACTCCCCATTGATCAGCGCGCCGTTCCAGCGGCAAAAGTTTATAGAGATCGCTCCGTAATGCGGGGGTCGTACAGCTTTAGGGTCGGCTCAGCAGTCAGGTTTTTCACTGTCAATACGCTGCAGTTAACGGCCGAACATGGACAACCAGTTCTCTCGGCGCGGGGGCTGGCTTTCCACGGGTGGCTGGGATTCACGCGGAGCAGCCAATATAGCTAAGCGCTCCAGCGCGTCGGCAATGCGGCTAAGTTCCGAAGCGATGGTCTGGGTTGTGTCCGACCGTCTAATCACTACGTAGTGACGCCGAGTGTAGTACACCCACAGCCCAAGCAGTAGCAGGGCGATCACGACGCCGATCGCTACAAGCGCTTCTCTGGGAAGCTGCTGAATGGAGTCAAGGAATCGCATGGGAAAGCCTCCTGGGGTGGGCCAGCTTTAACCTAGCACGGACTGCGCCAAGTCCGCAACGCGATCTACTTCCGCTACTACCCCTGCCAGTGCTACCATAGAAGTTCGTTGGGGGCGACACGGTTTCGACGGAAGCTGTCGCGACCCGAAGGCATGCCGGGCGCCACCTGCCCGCAATCGGGTGGAAAAATAGAACTGCCAACACAGAGTTGGCTTTGGCTGCCTAGACAAACCTAGCGTAGCCCGTCTCCTCAAGTCTTGCCTGTGGGCTTGATGCGAGGCGTCACTTAGCAGGCTGGCCGGAGCGTCTCGGCCCGTGATGCGCCGGTGAGAGCATCGGGCTAGTCGGCCGCGTTTCTTGCTCGTTCCAAGCGCAGCCGGCGAACCAAATCGAACGCGCTAAGCATGTAGGCTTCGGGCCGTAGCGCTTTTCGGACGGGGGTTCGACTCCCCCCGCCTCCATTCGTCCTCGCCCTCCGGGCTACGGCGAACGCGTTCGCCAATAGGCAAGAGCGAGCAGGCTCTCGGCACATTATTCCTTCTGAAGGGCGAAGGTGAATGCCCGCCGTAGCACCTTCTGCACCCGTGACGCAGCATTCTGGTGATCTGGCTTGTGATACATTGCCATGACCCCCAAGTTCACTGCGCGGAGGCGGGCGCAATGTACTACGTCTATATTCTCAGCCTCATCCGAAGCGAACCTACGTTAGCTCGACTCGCGATCTGGCCGGCCGTCTTTCAGACCACAACTCCTCCAGATCAGCGCACACGAGAAAATTCATGCCGTGGCGTTTGCTCTTGTACGCGGCATTTCCTGAAAGGGCGCTGGCGGAGAATTTTGAAAAACACCTAAAAAGTGGGTCAGGCCGCGCCTTCGCCATGAGACATTTGTGGCAGAGGCCTTGAAAGCCAGATTTCGATAAGAGGACTTACCAGGAGGTGGGCATCGCGTTGTTTAGGAGGCATTTTTCTTGCGGTATTCGATGGCTTTGACCTCCACCGCCACCGCGTCCATCACGTCGACCACCGGCTCCACCTTGAATTCGAATACGGCAAAGATGCTCGTGACATAATGAATGTCCGTCGGCTTGTCTGTCTCCACGATCATGTAGCCGCCGTAATCGCCCACCCGGACCACAAACTGGTGCATCGAAAAACTCGCGGGCATTTTCCAGTCTTTGTTGAATATCTGCAATACGCGCTCATGGGCGGCTTCATAGTCTCTTGCGGATGCTGCCGGGCGCTCGCGCCAGGAAATGACGTATTTCATGATCGGCCTCCTTTAAAGCCCTTCTGTCGGGCTTCAAGCCGTGTGGGCCTGAATACCCGAATGATACCTGCGCAACAATCGCTACGTGATGACTCGTCGAATGTCTGGAGCACGCGGATTCTACTGGAACCAATCCACGCGGACAATCACTTATTGCGGAGATGGCTTGGCCATTTCGCGATAAATTGGGATTATCGGTAAGTTTGTGTCGGGGCGAGCCGAGGGGCATTCATTCTTGATGTTTTTCTGCTAGATCCTCGAATGCGCTGACCACTCCTCTTATGTGGCGTCACGGATGACTTAGCCAGGCGCGTCAAGGATCACAAGGACGGCAGGGCGGCGAACGAACCGGAGCGGAGCCGCCAGCGGCAATAAGCCCATTGCCGACGCCGTGTTCGCCGCCATGCTGTTGCTGTTCCGGTTGCCCGTGTTGCTGCTGTTGCTTTTCCGGCTGACCGTGGTGCTACCGCTCCTGGGCGAGAGCGGGAACCGAGGGCGGCAGCGTCACACGGCACACAAGCCGATTAGCTTTTTCATCTGCACGCCCCCGGTGACCAGTGAAGACGGTTCACGACCACAAACGCAGCCGCAGCGGCTGGTCCAGCCGGAAACGAAGCACCGTTTCCGCCGGCACGTGCACTTCTTTGCCTCGCGTGATGATCTGCGCGCCTGCGCCGGCGCCTGCGCCCGCAGCCGCGCCGATCGCCGCGCCCTTCCCGCCGCCGGCAACCGCGCCGATGATGGCCCCGAGCACGGCTCCGCCGCCCACAAATTCGCCGGTGCGTCTATTCGCGCCGACGCCCTGGCGGCGATTCTCTATTTCTTTATCGGCCGTGCTCACTCGGTAGCGCCGCCCTTCGACGGTGATGGATTCCACGTCCAGGAAGATGTCGCCATCTTTTTCCACGCGCCGGGCGATCAGGCGGGCGTCCGAGCGGCGTGGAATGGCGATTGAGCCGTCGGTGTCGCGCACATCTTGATCAATTTGCGCGGAGAAGGTTTGTCCTTGCACAACGTCCTTCACATCAATCCGTTCGTTGGTTCTCACGGCAATTTCGGTGCCCGCGGGAAGCACGACCCGCTCCATGCGGGCCTGATCGTAGCCGCGGTTGCCTTGGTTTGGGTAACCTTGGTTGGGGTATCGGTTATCGCGGCCGTAGCCGCGGTACGGAGCGTCGCCAAACTGCACGGCTTCCACATCGCCCACCGAAAAGCGCCGAGTGTGGCCGTCGCGGTCCCGGAACGTGATTGTGCTGGTGTTCGCTCCGGTCAAAGTTCCGGAAAACGTTGCGCCGTTCCGGAGAATCAGTGTATCGCTCCAGGCGGGCACGGCCATCGCCGCGGCCAGCAGACACGCAAGCAATGCTGATCCTGTCCTGATTTGAGCACGCATGCACCCTCCTTCTGAGGGCCTGGGTAGTCAATAATTTAGATGTACGGGCTGCTGGGCGAGATGTACAGGCCGGCGGGATTCGGGATCTTGCCGGGGAGTATTGTGATTTATACTACGCGGTGAAAGTAAGGCGCCGGGGGCGCTGTCATGCCAAGTCCGCCGTGGATTCCGGTGAGTGACTTTGCCTTTCCCGCCGGCTGGGCGGATGCCGCACAGGTTGATGAACGCGCCCGCTGGTACTGCCAGCAACTGGAAGAAGGGCAAGCTCTTCTTCCCCACCCCGCCGTTTGACGTTCCGGAGGAGGAGCGGCAATTTCTGCTTGCCCAGCGCCCGTCCGGGTCGCGGTTGCACAAGAACGTTTCGTATCGCCCCGCGCAGGATGTGCTGCGGGGGTTCGCGGCGGAGGAGCCGACGCAGAGCCGCATGCACCAGGCGATGCGGAATTACTCGACGCAGGTCATCGGGTTCCTGACGCAGTTTCTGGCGCCCTGCGCGGGGCAGTGGCTGCTGGATTACGCCAGCTTCCGGCCATTCGAAGAGCAAGGGCGCGACCTGCCGCTCCACAAACGGAACGATCTATTGCACGTGGATGCCTTCCCAGCCGACCGACACGGGGTGGCCGCATCCTGCGCGTATTCACCAACCTCAGCCCAGACAAGCCGCGGGTGTGGCTGACGACAGACCGGTTCGGCGCGCTCGCTCCGCGCTTTGCTTTCGAGGCCGGACTCGGCCAAATCGCCGCGGATGGTTCTTTTCTGGGCCGGCAATTCCGGCGGCTGGGACGCTTAGTCGGGCTACCAGGTGCCGACCGCTCTCCCTACGACCGGTTCATGTTGCGATTTCACGACTACCTGAAGGAGAGCGCCGCCTTCCAAGCCGGCTGCGTAAAAACGCGGCTGGAGTTTCCTCCGATGGCAACCTGGCTGGTGTTCAGCGACGGAGTGCCCCACGCCGTGCTTTCCAGGCAGTTCGCCCTGGAACAGACACTCCTGATTCCTCCATCCGCGTTGGTGGCGGCCCAGAGCTCTCCGCTGCGCGTGCTTGAGGCGCTGTGCGGTCGCCCCCTGGCTGGCTGATGCCGTAGAGCACGGCCGACTGGCCGGCCCCATCCGTCGTGAAGCGCCGCACCCTAGGGATTCTCCTAGAACAACTGTTTTTCCCGTGGCAGGCGCTGTATGCTCTCCCAGAATTGAAATTGTTATCAACGCCTTGCAAATCTACGAACATCTTTGCTGAAAATGGAGGGAGAACATGTCGACAGAGAAAAGGAATCGCTCACTGGTGCTCACGGCTGCAGCTTTTCTTGCGATAGGGCTTGGGATCACGGGCGGCATCGCTCTTGGGCATCCACAGCAGCAAAGGCCGGAGGGTTTTCCAGACCTCGTCAGCGGATTGAAGGAGGTGCCTGGCTGCCTGGGGGTGGAGACGGCGCGGACTGCGAGCGGCAAGAATGTCATCTTCGCCTGGTTTGAAGACAAGAAGGCGGTGTCGAGGTGGTACTACAGCGACATGCATCGAGGGGTGATGAGAATGCTGCTGGGCGATCGGAAGCCCGACCCGCCGCTCGAAGGCGTCCCCGACGACGCGGGGCCGATTCTGGCAATCGCGTCAATCACCATGTCGGATAAGCCTCAGTACGAGGGAGTTTCCATGCCCATTTCGCAGATTTCAATCGAGCTGTACAAGCCCGTGACAGGCGGGATCTTTCTGGGCACCCGGTTCGCCCCTGCGAGTCTCAAGGTGCCGGGGATGAAGGACTACACTCCGAAGAGAGAGGGCAGATAACACAGCGATCGTAGTCGACCCATTCGCGAACAAATTGTCCCGGCATAGCTTGGGTCTTGCCGGGCAACGGTGTCCCAATCAGTGCAGCGCCTTCTCTAGTGTGCTCGAGTCATCCAGGAGCAGCCACTCGATGGTGGAAAGCGGCAGGCTGCCGTTTGCAAGCAGTGCATCGTGGAATGCTCCCAGCCGGAAACCGGGGCCCTGCTTCTCCCGGTAGCTTCCCAACAGTCGCATGATTTGCCACTTCCCTACCATATAGGTGATCTTCTGCGTGGGCTCGGAGGCGGCGCCGGCCGCTTCCCCCTCCGCCGCCTCGCGGTCCAGGCCGCCGGCTTCCATGAAGTATTTCACCGCCTGCTCGAAGGTCCATTTCCCCGTGTGCAAGTTCACGTCCACACCGATGCGCGCCGCCCGATACCGCGATAGCCGCAGGATCTGTCCCTGCGCCGGTGAATTCTCCGCATAGAGACCCGTGCGCATCAGCATCTCCTCGGTGTAGAGCGCCCAGCCCTCAGAGAACACACCGTCTCCGTGCTGTCGCCGGATTTCATTCTTCAAATGATTAGCGATGGAAATCTGCAGGAAGTGACCGGGAATTCCTTCGTGGCCGAGAATGGGGCGCGGGTCTTCGATTGCAGCGCGGATGTAGAAGTTCCGGCTTTGCGGATTGTAGGACGGGATGAAATAAAATCCGCTGCTGTCCTGGTCATAGAGTCCCGGAGGATTCATGAAGCCGCCCGGGCTGGTGGGCTTGAACGCCTCGGGAAGCTGGCGAATGTGAAAAGTCCCCAGGTACGACGGCAGGGTGACCAAATTCTTATCCTGCAGAAAGCGGAGCATTTCCATCTGCCGGTTCCCGTATGCGGCCAGAAATGCCTCCTGGTCTTTCGGAATCGTCTTGCTCCGTGAGGGATCCGGATCGGCGAGGGTGGGGTCAGGCAGCAGGGCTTCGAGCGCGCGATAGCGCGCCAGCTCCGCCTCGCCCAGCATGGCCACCTGCTGCGCATCGAGCGGCAGCAAGTACACATTTTTCAGCAAGTAGTTGTAGTTTCCCTCCCCCATCGGAGAGAAGGCAGCCATTCCGGGGAGTCTTTGCTCCAGCCAGTCGGCAAAGCCGTGCAGTGCGGCCAGCGCCGCGTCACGCGCGCGCACCAACTCCTGCTGCTCGTGGGGCGAGAGGTCTTTCGCCAGCGTCATCAGGCTCTTGCCGAACAGGCTGTCAATGGATCGGGCCGACTCGATGGCCAACCGGGCGTACAGCCGGACGGGCCGTTTCAGATTCCCCTTGGCCTGGTCGAGCAGGTCGGGCATCCGCCCCAGGCGCGCCGTGGCCGCGAGGGCCCGATTGCGGGGCGGCGCATATTCTTTCTTCAAGAGTGAGAAAATGGCGTCGCCGCACTCACGGACATAGATCTGCGGATTGGTCTCCTCGAAATGCAGCACGCGAATCCAAAAGGCCTCGCGTTCGAGCTGCGCGCGAAACAGCAGCCAGTCGATGCGATCGTCGCGGCTCCAGGAGTCGGTCGCCATGCCCTTGACCTGCGCAAGCAACTGGTTGACGTGCTGGTGTTGCACCGCGACGGCTTCGGCGGAGTAATCGGTCAGCTTGTCGTCCCACGTGTGCAGGCCCTGATCGCTGCTTGCGACCGGATAAGTCTGGTTGCGCCAGCGGTAGTAGTCCGCGGCCATCTTACGCAGCTTTGCGGGCGAAGCACCTTCCTCAGTGTTCACGACCTGGCCAATTGCGATAACCAGAGCAATGAGCAAGAGACCCGACAGCTTCATAAACCCTCCATGACCCGCGCCAAACCATACGCGCGCCCCGCGAGCGTTTCAAGGGCCGCCGCTCTTGGTTTCGGCTTGAGTAGACGACGCTCTCTCTTTGTTTCTGGTATTCTCCTTGACGTGCGACGCCGCTACTTCTTCGCGATTCCAAGCGCAATGGTTCTCGCAGCCGCGCTGCTGCTTCCGGCGCGATCGGCCCAGAACCCGCAACAGCAACCCCAGACCCCGCCTGCGCCAGGCGCGCCGGCAAAGCCGCCAGACACGGCTGACCAGGCGCCCGCCCCGGCGACACCGCAGGCGGCTCCGACCCCACCAAAGCCTGCGCCCGGCGTGGTCGTACTGGACCCGGCGCACGGCGGCGCTGACGCGGGCGCTCGCGGCCCGAACGCTGTGCTCGAAAGCGAAATGGTGCTGAGCCTGGCGCACGCCGTGCGAGCCGAGCTCGAACGCCAGGGCCTGCGTGTAGTGCAAACGCGGCAGGGCAACGAGAACCCATCGTTTGATGAGCGTTCCGCCGCTGCAAACGCATACCGAGGCGCCATTTTCATCAGCCTGCACATCTCTTCGAACGGGCCCGTCGGCACCGCGCGAGCTTATACGCTCGCTGCGCCCGCGACGCCGTCGGCGCGCCCCGCCTGGCTGCCGTGGGACCAGGCGCAAGACTCCTTCGCCGCGAGCAGTCGCCGTCTGGCCGAGCTGGTCCAGGTGCAGCTCGCGCAGAAATTCCGCGGCTCGCCCGAGGTTCCGTCGGTTGCGGCGGTGCGACAACTGCGCACGGTTGCTGCTCCAGCCATCGCCATTGAACTCTCCAGCGTCGCCGTGAGCGACCGCAGCCAGCTCGAGCAGATGGCGTCGCCGCTGGCGGAGGCCGTGGCGCGCGCCGTGGCCGCTTTCCGGCAAATCTATGAGGCAGGAGCGAACTGATGTCGCGCCGGGTGAAGCTCGCCATTGTCGCGCTGGTGGTGGCAGTATTGATTGGCGCGTTCTACTTCCCCAAGCTGCGCCAGCGCGTGCTTCGGCTCTCGCGCCCCGCGCGCACCGAGGAGCAGGCGAGACGCGAAGTCACCCAGCCGCCCATCGCCACGCCCAGCGACGTCAAGGCGAAAGCGAAGATCTTCTGGGCCTCGGCCACGGCGCCGGGCACGCTGGAACCCGTTGTGCTCGAGCTACCGCTCTCGGCAGACCCAGTGCAGCGCTCCAAGCAACTGATCATCGCACTCATCGCGGACGTGCCCTCGCCGGGGCAGCGCACGCTGCCGGCTGACGTCACCCTCATCGAATTCTACAAGCTAGCCGACGGCACGGCGGTGGCCGATTTCTCCGACGCGCTCGCCACGGCGACCCCCTCGGGTATCCTCAGCGAACAGATGGCGCTGGATTCGATTGCGCGCACGCTGGCCGCCAATGTGGATTCCGTTCGCCGGCTGAAGGTGCTGATCCACGGCCAGGAGGTCGAGACCCTCGCGGGGCACCTGGACTTGACAGGCTTCTTCCCGCTGCGTCCCGAGACCTCGGCGCCCGCGGCGCCGGGCAAAGCCCCCAAAGGCGGGTTGACACCACCCGCCGCGCCCGGCAAACTGGGTCGTTAGCGACCACGAGTATGGCGACTTCGAGCAAACCCGCCGGAGGATTTGTGCGCAGCGATGGACGCGCCGCGGACCAGATGCGGCCGGTGAAACTCACACCGGACTTCATCCCCACGGCTGAAGGCAGCGTATTGATCGAGATCGGACAGACACGCGTGATCTGCACGGCCACGGTGGAAGACGGTGTGCCGTCGTTCCTGAAGGGCTCGGGCAAGGGCTGGGTGACCAGCGAATACGGCATGCTGCCGCGGGCCACCGAACAGCGCACGCCGCGCGAAGCCGCTCGCGGCCGCCCATCGGGCCGCACGCTGGAAATTCAGCGCCTGATCGGCCGGTCGCTCCGCGCCGTGACCGATCAGGCGGCGCTCGGCGAGCGCACCGTCTGGGTGGACTGCGACGTGATCCAGGCCGACGGCGGCACGCGCACGGCTTCAATCACCGGCGCGTTTGTCGCACTGGCGCTTTCGCTCGAACGGCTGGTGGCCGCCAGCATCCTGAAGTCGGTGCCGCTGCGGGATTCGGTAGCCGCAACGAGCGTCGGCTTGGTGGACGAAGCCTTGCTCCTCGACCTCGCTTATGACGAAGACTCCCGGGCCCAGGTGGACATGAATGTGATCATGACGGGCAGCGGGCGCTTCATCGAAATCCAGGCCACGGCGGAGGGCCGGCCGTTTGTCGGCGAGGAGCTCCAAAGTCTGCTGGCCATCGCCTCGGGCGGCATCCGCCGCCTCACAGAACATCAGCAGGCCCTGCTGCAGATGAGCTTCAGTGCCCGCGCCCGTTAAGCTGCTCCTGGCCACATCGAACCCCGGCAAGCTGCGCGAATACCAGGCGCTCGCCAGGGGCGAGCCCCATGGCCGGGCCATCGAACTGGCTCTCGTCCCCGGCTTCGAGCGGCTGCCGCGATTCGACGAATCCGCGCCCACGTTTGCCGAAAACGCAGCGGGCAAGGCGCTGCACTACAGCCGTTTCGTGGAGCTGCCGGTGGTGGCCGATGATTCGGGACTCGTGGTGCCGGCGCTTGGCGGCGCGCCCGGTGTCCAATCGGCGCGCTACGCCGGCCCCGGGGCAAGCGATGCCAACCGCGTCCGCAAGCTGCTCGAGGAACTCCGGAGCAAAGGGGTGAGCGACCGGCGGGCGCGCTTTGTCTGCGTGATGGCGCTGGCCGAACGCGCGCGCGTCCTCGCGGTTTTTTCGGACTCCGCCTCAGGCGAGCTGCTCGATGCGCCGCGGGGCACGCAGGGATTCGGCTACGACCCGATTTTCTTTTTTCCCGCGCTGGGCAAGAGCTTCGCGCAGATTTCGCGGGAAGAAAAAAACCTCTTTAGCCACCGCGGCAAAGCCTTCCGCAAACTGCTGGAGTTTCTCAATTCACCGGGCTAGCCGGTTCCGGCGGAGTTGCAGGGGCGCCCGCCGCGGCGGGCTGCTTCCACCGTTCATCGCCTCAAGCAAGATCTCGTAGCCCGCTTGTTTAGAGGCGGGATTTTCTCACGCGGGGAAAATCCCCGCATCTGAAAACGCGGGCTACAACACCCTGGAAGTGTTTCAGCCTCAGCGTGTGCTATATTCCGGCGGCGATGCCCGTGGCACGGAAGAAGCCGAAGTCAAAGAAATCCGCCGCCGGCAAGGCCCGTGGCGCAACGCCGCGGCGCATCCGCGCCATCCTGGAAAAGCTCGACGCGGCCTACCCGGCGGCCACCTGCGCGCTCCATCACGCGGATCCCTTCCAGTTGCTGGTCTCGACAATCCTTTCGGCGCAGTGCACCGACGAGCGGGTTAATCAGGTGACGCGCACGCTTTTCCAGAAGTACCCTTCCCCGGAGGCATTTGCCTACGCCAATACCCGCGAGCTGCAGCAGGACATCCGCCCGACCGGCTTTTTCCGCAACAAAACCAAATCCATCATCGGCGCAAGCAAAAAAGTAGTCGAAGAATTTGGCGGGAAGGTGCCGCAAACGATGGAGGAGTTGCTCACGCTGCCGGGGGTGGCGCGCAAAACAGCCAACGTGGTGCTGGGCACCGCCTTCGGCATCGCCTCCGGCATCGTCGTGGATACGCACGTCCTGCGGCTGGCGGGGCGCCTGGACCTCTCCCGCAACAAAGACCCCAAGAAAATCGAACAGGACTTGCTGCGGGTGATCCCGCAGGACAAATGGATCCTGTTCTCACACCAGTTGATCTGGCACGGCCGACGCGTCTGCCAGGCGCGCAAGCCGCGCTGCCCGGAGTGCAACCTCGAACGCATCTGCTACTCGAAAGACAAGACGATCTAGCGTTCTTTTCTCTGCCTCCTTGCCTGCTCGCTTCGACGCACGGTATAGTGCGGCGATGGACCTGCTGCCAGGGAAGACCGCGGCCAATCGCTTCGCGGGGCTGATCAGTGCGAAGTACCAGGTGCACGGCTACTCGGTGGACGTGACGGTGCGCAGCGTTAACTCGGTGGATCCGGTTGGCCAGCTCGACTTCGCCGGGAGCGAGTACACCCCCGCTGGCCGGATCGCGATCACAACGCGCCGCCGCCGGCCCGAGGACCGCTACGAATGGTGGGACCTGGGCCGCGGCTGCTACTTTGTCGAGTTCAATGAAACGCTCGAGCTCGCCGACGACGAGATCGCTCTGCTCGAGCCCGACGAGCGCCTGCTGCGCGCCGGCGCGTCGCACGCGCCGGTGTTTCTGCGGGGACGTGTCGCCTCCGTTGAAGCCCTGCTCCAGGTGGACACGCTGCGCCTGCAGATCAAGCAGAACGCCCGCATCTCGCGGGTGCGCATTTTCCGCTTTGCGCCCTCAGCCGGGGGCGTCTCAGCCGTGGCCAAGCGCGCCGCGGTCGTCGCGATTCGGGCCGAGGCAAGACCAAAGAAGCCTCGAAAGAAAAGATCGGCCCCGCGTTAGCCGGGCCATGGAGGGGCCAGCCCCGCCACAGGGGGGGCAGTTTGTCCTGCTAGGGCGCCCCGACCCAGTCGGGAAGGTCGAGGAGTTCAAATCTCCGTGCCTCGACCGACCAACCTTCAAAGGCTTATTCGGCCAGAGATCTCCGCCGCGCGAGGTTGCGTCTCCGAACGATGGCCGCGCCAGGGTCCGAGCTCGATTCCGGGGCGTTACCCGGCGAATGAAACAACAATGAATGAAACTAAGCCGCAACAGTTGTCGTCGGGTTCTACCAATTTCTCGTTCCCAAGCGCAGATCCGAATCGAGTCTGAAATTCAGGACGGTTTCCGCAGGCACTCGGACCTCTTTACCTTTGGTCAAGACTTCCGCGCCCGCCCCGCCCGCCGCGCCGACCGCCGCGCCAATTGCGGCGCCTCTACCTCCGCCCACAACCGCGCCGATGAGGGCACCCAGGACTGCGCCACCGCCGACCATCTCTGCCGTACGTTTATTTGCCCCGACGCCCTGGCGCCCCTTCTCCTGTAAATCCGCGGTACTAACAACGTAGCGCTCTCCCCGCACAACCAACGAATCAATATCCAGCACCAGTCCGGACCCCTCCGTACTTCGAATCACCAGTGCAACATCGGAACCTCTTGGAATCGCCACCGCGCCTGAGCGATCGCGGACATCTTCGGCCATGACGGCGGAGAATTGTTGGCCTGCCCTAGCGGTTTTAGAATCGATTACTTCATTGGTTCGGATTGAAAGCTGCGTGCCGCTGGGAATGATCGTATAGGCCCCACTCGTGCCTGTGCCGTCCGGAAGGTTGAGGTCGTCGCCCTCGTTGACGGCCACCTCACTTTGCCTGCCATTGTACCTGTACTGGACTCTGAGGGTCTTACTCTGGCCCGGAGCCGGATCGCCTCCCATGGTGTCATTCGTCACCTGGAGATTCAGCCGACCGCGGCGAATCTCGGAGTTCAGGCGACTGGTGACATCAACCGACCGGTTGTGGGCGCCATAGACGCCGCGAAGGATCTGAAGGCCGCTGGAGGCTGTGTTGCCGTCCGGAAGATTGAGGTCGTTGCCTTCGTTGACGGCCACCTCACTTTGCCTGCCATTGTACCTGTACTGGACCGTGAGGGTTTTCCTCTGGCCCGGAGCCGGATCGCCCCCCATGGTGTCATTCGTCACCTGGAGATTCAGCCGGCCGCCACGAATCTCGGAGTTCAGGCGATTCGTGACGTCCACCGACCGGTTGTAGGCGCCATAGACGCCGCGAAGGATCTGAAGGCCGCTGTAGGCTGTATTGCCGTCCGGAAGGTTGAGGTCGTCGCCTTCGTTGACGACCACCTCACTTTGCCTGCCATCGTACCTGTACCGGACCGTGAGGGTTTTCCTCTCGCCCGGAGCCGGATCGCCCCCCATGGTGTCATTCGTCACCTGGAGATTCAGCCGGCCGCCCCGAATCTCGGAGTTCAGGCGGTTCGTAACGTCCACCGACCGGTTGTAGGCGCCATACACGCCGCGAAGGATCTGAAGGCCGCTGTAGGCTGTGTTGCCGTCCGGAAGATTGAGGTCGTCGCCTTCGTTGACGACCACCTCACTTTGCCTGCCATTGTACCTGTACTGGACCGTGAGGGTTTTACTCTGGCCCGGAGCCGGATCGCCCCCCATGGTGCCATTCGTCACCTGGAGATTCAGCCGGCCGCCACGAATCTCGGAGTTCAGGCGACTGGTGACATCCACCGACCGGTTGTAGACGCCATAGACGCCGCGAAGGATCTGAAGGCCACCGAAGGTTGTATTGCCGGCACTGTAGCCGCGGAGCCTCACGTACTGGTTCTCCTGGTAGGTTAGCTGTCGCGTCCGGCCGTTCTTATCCCGGACCTCTAACCGAAGGGCCTTCTGCTCCCCCGGCGCGGGGTCCTCACCAAGAGTGGCGTTGTCGACGCGGAAATTCAGGGCGTCACCGCGGATGAGCGAACGCACCTGCTGCGTCACATCAACCCAGTTGTTCCCGGCGCCATAGTCCGCACGTATGATCTCTCCGCGCTTCGGTGCGCCCCACGCGAAGACCGGAAGCAAGATGAGAAGCAGCAGTACCAAAATATTGACGAATCGCTTCATGGAAGATCTCCTCTCAGTCCACAGCGTAATCTTGCGTTGGACCCAGCTGTTTGGAGAATGTACTGGCGAAAAGAACCCGGCCCGGCATTTCGATTTTCCTGTTGTCGCCATCTCCCCGCCGTCCGACCCTACATATTAGATGCCAAGAGGAGTGTCTGGTCAATTCTGAACAGTTCTTACTGGATGATCTTGCTGGGGTGAAGCAGTGGCGTGTGTCCGAGTTGCTCCGTTCCGGAACAATCGGCATCACGCGGGCGTACTGGAAGGTTTCCTGAACGTTAAGCTGCTCCGACTCGAAGAATATTGCCTCAGCCTTCAGTGGAGGACTGTTTCTGATATGCCGGTCTCGAGCAACTTGGCGAACTGCTGGGGAAGCACCGGCCGGCTGAAATGGTACCCTTGCGCCTCATCACATTGGTGCGCCTGAAGAAATGCCAGCTCTTCTTGCGTTTCCACGCCCTCAGCAACGACCTGCAGCTTAAGGCTTCGGCCCATGCTGATCACTGCGGTCACGATGGTCGTCTCGTCGGGAGCCGTGGTGATCTGACGGACGAACGACTGGTCGATCTTGAGGGCATCGACCGGGAACTTTCTAAGATAGCTCAAGCTGGAGTAACCCGTGCCGAAGTCATCGATCGCCAGATGCACCCCTCTGGCTCTCAGTGTCTTGAGGATAGATTCCGTGGACTCGACACGCCTCATAAGAACGCTTTCAGTCAGCTCCAGCTCAAGAGATCTCGGATCCAAGCCCGTATCCTTGAGGATTGCGAATACACCTTCAAGAAAGTTCTCGTCTCGGAACTCCATCGCGGAGATGTTCACCGCCATAGTCGCCAGGGGCAGGCCTGCATCCACCCAGGCCCGGGCTTGTTTGCACGCTTCACGAAGGACCCATCTGCCGATCGGCCGAATCAGGCCGCAGTCTTCCGCGACGGGAATAAACTGTGCCGGAGAGACCGCTCCTCGAATGGGATGCGTCCAGCGTATCAATGCTTCCGCGCCGGTAATCTCTCCTGTCCTCAGATTGATCTTCGGCTGGTAGTGCAGCGCGAATTCCTGCCGTTCCAGGGCGCGCCGCAGACTCTCCTCGATGGATTGCCGCTCCACGGCCCGGACGGTCATAGCAGGCTTGAAAAACTGATAGCTCTGACGCCCATTTTCCTTTGCCTGGTACATCGCGGTGTCCGCGTTCTTGATTAGCGTCTCCGCATCCAGGCCGTCGTCGGGATAGACGCTCACGCCAATGCTTGTGGTGACGTGAAGATCGTGCTGGTCGATGGAATGAGCCTCCGCCAGCGCCTGCAGCATTCTTCTCGCCGTAATGGCAGCATCTTCCGCTCGTTCCACTTCGGAAAGCAGCACGACGAATTCATCGCCTCCCTGCCGGCTTACCGTGTCCGAGCCGCGTACGCAATCAACCAGGCGTTTTGCGATGGATTGAAGAAGTTTGTCGCCGATCGGATGCCCCAGTGAATCGTTGATGTGTTTGAAGCCATCCAAATCCAAGAACAGCACCGCGACTTTTTTCCCGTGACGTGGCGCCATGGCAATCGACTGGCTAACCCGGTCGTTCAGGAGCACTCGATTGGGCAAACCGGTCAAAAAGTCATGCTGGGCTGAATGGGTCATCTGCAGCGCCATCGTCCGGGCCGCGCTCACGTCGCGGAAAACGATTACCGCTCCGGTAGCCTGCCCTTCACGGTCGTGGATGGGGGAGACGCAGTCTTCGATCGGAATTTCAAATGCGTCACGCCGGATGAGGATACAGTTCGACGGCAGGTGCACGGTTCGGTTTTGCCCAACTGCCATGTCCATCGGATTCGCAATGGTTTCGCGACTCGTGGCGTCCATGATTTGGAAAACTTCGGCCATGGGCCGGCCTGCCGCTTCCTGCCGCGACCAGCCCGTCATTTTTTCCGCGACGAGATTGAGGAAGGTGATATTTCCCGAGATGTCCGTACAAACAACGGCATCGCCGATGCAGTTGAGCGTGACCTGGGCGCGTTCCTTTTCCACGAACAACGCCTCTTCCAGGATCTTGCGCTCGACGGCATAGCGCAGGGCTCGCAGAAGCCCGCGCGCCTCGATTTGGCCCTTGATGAGATAGTCTTGCGCGCCTTCCTGCAAGGCTTGGGTGGCCAGCGACTCGTCGTCCAGGCCCGTCAGCACCACCAAGGGGACGCGGGGCGCGGCTGTGCGGGCCCGCCGTACCGCTCCCAGTCCTTGGGCGTCAGGCAACCCCAGGTCGAGCAGGACAATGTCCACCGGATTCGCGGCGAGATGAGTCACCGCCTCCTCCATGGATTTCTGATGCGTCGAGGCGTACTTACATGAGGCCGGTTCATTGAGCATCTCGCGCAGCAAACGGGCATCGCCGGGGTTATCCTCGACAAGAAGAATCCTGATGGTTTTCTCGCTCATCGGTTTGCATCGCTCGGGAGTTTGACAATGGCCAGCCAGAAATTGTCTATCGTTTTGACGACTCTCAGGAACTGGTCCAGGTCCACAGGCTTGGTGATGTAGCAGTTGGCATGAAGCTGGTAACTCCGCAGGATGTCCTGTTCAGCCGCCGAGGTGGTCAAGATAACCACAGGGATGCTTTTCAGGCTGGGATCCAGCTTGATTTCTTCCAGAATCTCCCGGCCACCCTTTTTGGGGAGGTTCAGATCCAATAGGATAAGATCCGGGCGAGGCGCATTGACGTGCTTCCCTTGCCGCCACAGGAAGGATGCCGCTTCCATCCCGTCCGACACAACATGCAGGGTGTTTTGCACCTTGGCGTCTCGCAGGGCCTCCCGAGTGAGCCGTACATCGCCGGGGCTGTCTTCCACCAAGAGAATCTCTATGGGCGTGGCGTTTCCCCCTATGTTTATGGTCATTTCATCCCCTTTCCGGGAGAGCAAAGTAAAAGGTCGAGCCCTTTCCGGGCTCTGACTCTACCCACATCCGGCCGCCGTGACGTTCCGCGATCTTCTTGCACACCGTCAAGCCGATTCCGGTGCCGGAAAACTCTTCTCGGCCGTGCAACCGCTGAAACATAACGAAAATCTTCTCGAAGTACATAGGGTCGATGCCCAGCCCGTTGTCTCGGATGGAAAAGATCCATTCTTTGCCGCCATTTTTCTTCGCAGAAACGTGCACGCGGAGGAGTTCCGCGCTGCGGTACTTGATGGCATTGCCGACGACGTTTTGAAATAGCTGTACTAATTGAGCGCCATCGGCAATCACGGCGGGCAGGGGATCGTGCGTGACAACGGCGCCGCTCTCCTGAATGGCACCCTGCAAGTTCAAGAGCGCCTGTTCCAATGCGGCTTCACTGGAAGTTTCACGCAACTCCTTTCCTGTGGTCTCCACACGGCAATAGGCCAGCAGATCTGTTATCAAGAGCTGCATGCGATGAGCCCCGTCCACCGCGAAAGCGATGAACTCGTCGGCATCGGCGTCCAAACGGCCCTTGTAGCGTTGGGCCAGGAGCTGCGTGTAACTAGCCACCATGCGCAAGGGTTCCTGCAGGTCGTGCGCGGCGATGTAGGCAAACTGCTGCAGTTCCTCATTCGAGCGCTTCAATTCCACCGACCTTCGCTCCCGTGCTTCGTCGTGTTTCAGCGCTTCCTCGGTTTTCTTGCGTTCGGTGATATCGCGGATCGCGCTGGAAACCAACGCGCCCTCTTCCGTCTCCAGCGGGCTGAGACTGATCTCCACGGGGAACTCGGTGCCGTCCTTGCGCAGTCCATACAGTTCCAGACCTGCGGCTATGGGCCGCAACTGAGGCTGCGTGAAGAAGCCTAGACGTTGGCCCGGGTGACGACCCCGGAAGCGTTCCGGGAAGAGGGTTTCAACCGTGCTTTCGAGGAGCTCCTCACGCGTGCAGCCAAACAGTCTTTCTGTCTGGGCGTTGACCAGGACGATCTTCCCTTCCTGGTTCACGATCACCATGGCGTCCGGGGCCGACTCCAGCAATTGGCGAAATTTCCCTTCCGCCCGCCTGCGTTCCTCGATTTGTTTCCCGAGCCGCTGATTAGCCACGTCGACTTTCGTCCTTTCCAAGTCGAAGTCTTCCAAGATGTTGAGCACGGCGCGCTGGGTTCCTTGTAAATGGGCCTTCTCATTGGAGAAATCATCCAGGATGTTAAGCACCGCCCGCTGCGCCTCCTCCAACCGTGCTTTCTCGGCCCCGGAATCTTCGAGGATGTTGAGCACCGCGCGCTGGGTTCCTTGCAAATGGGCCTTCTCATTGGAGAAATCATCCAGGATGTTAAGCACTGCCCGCTGGGCCTCTTCTAACCGTGCTTTTTCGGCCCCGGAATCTTCAAGGATGTTGAGCAGCGCGCGCTGGGCATCTTCGAGCGAGCTCCGCTCGAGTAGAGGTTCCCGTAGATGAGGGGAGGCCGGATGTCTGGTGTCCAGCGGCGATGCGCCCGCGCCATGGTCTGTCATCTGGAGGCTCATTGCAGTTATGCCGATGCCATTCGTTCCGTGAGCTGCCTCTTGAGGTCGTCGACCTCTTTTTTGAGCTCAATCATCTTTAGTTCGCGGCCGACAGTGAGTTTCTGAAACCTCTCCAGCTCAGACAGCCGCTCGAGTTCTTGCGTGCGCTGGTCCGCCAATTCCAGCTCAGCCTTCTTGAGAGGCGTAACGTCTCGCGCGGCGGCAAAGACGCCGAGGACCTTGCCGTTGACATCTTTGTAAACCGAGGCGTTGTACAGGACGTGGGAGAACCGCCCGTCGCTGTGACGGATGGTCAGCGGATAGTCCTTGACGAAGCCTTTGGCAAAGGCCTGCTGGTAGCCTTCGCGGGCCTTTTCGGGTTCGGTGAAATAGTTAGAAAAGTCTGTCCCATTGAGTCTTTCTCGTGCTACGCCAGTGACCTTCGCCGTGGCCTCGTTGACATCAGTGATTTTCCCTTCCGGGCTGATGGTGACCAAGGGGTCCAAACTGGCCTCGATCAAACTCCGTGCGTATTGTGAGACCTGTTTTTGCGCTGTGATATCGCGCGCAGCGGCAAACACGCCCAGCACGTTGCCTCGTGCGTCCTTGTAAACCGAGGCGTTGTACAGCACGTCGGTCAGCCGACCGTCGGTATGCCGGATGGTCAGCGGATAGTCGGTGACGAAACCTTCTGAGAAGACCCGCTGGTAACCTTCGCGAGCCTTTTCCGGTTCGGTGAAATAGTTGGCGAAGTCCGCGCCGATCAGCTTTTCGCGAGGCGCCCCTGTGACTTTCACAGTGGCCTCGTTGACATCAGTGATCTTGCCTTCCGGGCTGATGGTGACCAGAGGGTCCACGCTCGCTTCGATCAGGCTCCGGGCATACTGCGAGGCTTGCTTTTGGGCCGTGATATCACGGATCGTGCTGGAGACCTGCATGCCCTCCTCAGTCTCCAGCGGACTCAGGCTGATTTCGATCTGAAATTCCGATCCGTCCTTGCGTTGGCCGAAGAGGTCAAGGCCGGCGCCCATCGGACGCGCGGTTGGTTTGGCGAAGAAACCAGTTCGGTGCCCCGGGTGGGCACCGTGGAAGCGCTGGGGAACGAGCATTTCGACCGGCTGACCGAGCAGTTCTTGGCGCCTGTAGCCGAAGAGTTTTTCGGTCTGCGCATTGACGAGGACGATTCGACCTTCTCTGTTAACAATCACCATGGCGTCGGGGGCCGCTTCAAGCACGGCACGAAACCTCTCCTCCGCCTTCTTGCGCCCGGTGATGTCGCGCGCGGCGGCGAACACGCCCAGCACGTTGCCTCGTGCGTCCTTGTAAACCGAGGCGTTGTACAGCACGTCGGTCAGCCGACCGTCGGTATGCCGGATGGTCAGCGGATAGTCGGTGACGAAACCTTCTGAGAAGACCCGCTGGTAACCTTCACGAGCCTTTTCGGGTTCCGCGAAATAGTTGGCGAAGTCTGCGCCGATCAGCTTTTCGCGAGGCGCCCCTGTGACTTTCACAGTGGCCTCGTTGACATCAGTGATCTTGCCTTCCGGGCTGATCGTAACCAGAGGGTCCACGCTCGCTTCGATCAGGCTTCGGGCGTACTGCGTGAGGCGGATTTCATCCGAGATATCCTTCGAGATCAGCAGAAACCCTATGGGCTTGCCCGAGGGGTCGCGGCGTGGCGTAATCACGACGCGCGCGGTGAACTGGTCGCCACTTTTTCGTTGACGTGCGAGCGTTCCTTCCCACTTGCCATGTTCCAGTGCCGCTCGCATGATTTGCTCTGGTACGCCAGCCTTCACATCCTGGAGTGCATGCAGAATCGAGGAATTTGCCTTACCGACAACTTCATTCGGCTCGTAGCCGTATAGGCGCCGCGCGCCTTCGTTCCAAAGCAGGATCTTCCCCGCGAGGTCTTTCGCTATCACGGAATACTCGGTTGAAGATTCGAGAATATTGGTGATGAATTCAACCGCCTCCTGAGCCGTGCTGACGATGGACCCATCGAAAAGTCTGGCCTTCGCGTGATCCTCTTGAATCGCCGCGGAGTCCGTTGCCAAGTCGATCGTAGAACCAGTCAGGCCGCGTTGACTTCCAGGCTCAAAGCTCTTTGGGTCTTGACCTTTCCTGCTCATGAACAGCGCTCCTTCCTTTGGATCTGCTTTTTCACGGGTTGCCCCAACACATTCTCCAGTTTGTGGCAAAACAGCTTGTCGGCCGGCACTTTCGCCAATGCCACCTATCTCCATCCCGGTTCATGTTCAAGGGCAGATCCTTTCGTTTACGCACCTACCAGCGTGATCGGGATGGTCATGTAGGCGACGAAAATCAGCGAATCGGAGATGAGGTGCAGCCAAACGAGCCCCGGCACCCACCTGTAGCAGTACCCTTGCGGCATGAAATCGCCGCGTGTAAACAACCACTTCAGGAATTCCATGGCAACACGCCTGACCGATTGCGACTCGCCGCCCCCACCCGGGGCAATTGGTGACGCACTCCTGTCGACGCCCAGACGGCTGAAACGACACCGACGACGAGAAGAAGCGCAAGCGCTGCACCGAACGCGAGTTGCACCTTCCGATTTAACAGGGACTTGCTCTTCATTTCACATCACGTGAGGAATGGAAGTTCTATTCCGGACACGACCCTGAAGGCTGTAAGAGGGCAGCCTGTAGCCGCGCGTGCCGGTTTTTTGGAAGGGGGCTTAATTCTATACCAGCCTCAGGAAAGGTCAAGCTCGGTCTGCAGACAGTTGTCGAATGGACCAAGCGAAGAACCCTTGCGTATGAAGGCTTGGAAACCAAGCGGGCAATTCAAGTCCTATACGAATGCGTGCAGGGCTCGCGCTCGTCAGAGTCGCGATTGGCCCGGCGGCAACATTGGAGCTGACTCGGCTTGCAAGCCAATTCCTGACAAAGGCTTTCGGCATCCGAAGAAGTCTCGACGGCATCGACTGAAAGTCAAGAACATCGTTCCGGCACTGCGCGAAGGAATTTCAACGATCTGACACAGTTGTGGCATGATCCAGGCCAGGGGCGGTGGCCACAAGCACGCAAAGTAAGCTAGAATAAAAACTCCATGATGTCGGGGCGTAGCGCAGCCTGGTAGCGCGCCTGCCTTGGGCGCAGGAGGTCCGCGGTTCAAATCCGCGCGCCCCGACCAATTCTCCAAACAGAATCATTGAGTTAGCATGCTGTCGGTTTCCTTGCCTGCTGCATTGTGGTGCAAGTTGGGAACAGTTGGGAACAAAACCTCGCCCAATCTTGAGACCGCATCGCGTTCGGACGTGGAAACAGGGTGTGTGTAAACGTCCATTGTTGTTGCCGCGCTGGAGTGCCCCAGTAAGGTTTGTTGAACTCTTATCGGAGTTCCCAGATCGTGGAGGAGAGTGCTGTATGTGTGGCGGAGCGTGTGCCAATCAATCCGGCGCAGCCCTGCCCGCCGACATGCAGAAGCCAGACGCTTCTTCCGCAAGTTGTCGGCTGATAGCGGTTCGTTGCTACCTTTGGAGAACACTAGCGCGTTAGCCGAAGTGTCTTTACACCGCGAGCGGTGGGCATCGAGAGCCTGGACAACAACGGGTGCGAGCGGTGTCCCCCTGCGGCTGGCCTTACTTTTCGGAGTACCGAAGACCCCTTTGTAGCAGGTTTCCTCGACCTCTAAAGTGCATTGATCGAGATGAACTCTGCCCCAGCGAAGGCCAAGTATTTCTCCGATTCGTAGACCGGCCAGAGTTGCAACGATTGTGATGGTTCGTTCTGGTTCATTCATTTTAGAGAGGAGCATTCGAACCTCCTCAATCGAAAGAGCCCTGTGTGGACGTTTGAGCATTCGTTCCGGCATCTCCACGCCCAAAACGGGATTGTCTGCAAGGTACCGCCAGTCTTTGGCAGTGCCGAGGACTTTGCTGAGTAGGTGTCGCATGTGACTGGCGGTCTCCCATGCGTATCCTTGCTTCAGCTTTTCGAGAATGAACCGCTGAACTTCGGGCGTAGTTATCTCCGCTATGCACTCCTCGCCAAAACGAGGCAACAAGTGTTTGCCGAGCAGAAGCGAGTAGATCTCCCGCGTGGCAAACTTCAAGGTTGGAAGAACGAGAGGTCTGAACTCGTCTTCCACGAACCGCCGGAAGGTAGTGGTGGACCGAGGAACGGTCCGGCCCCTGTTCACAGGCCGAAGTCGGTCTTCCAGTAGATTGTGGGCTTCGCGGCGTGAAAGTTCGCTCACCGTTCCCAAGACCTCAGAACGGAGAATCGTGCTCATGCTGCCAGTTGAAGTCAGCACTCGCTCTCTCCAGCGTGCGACCCAGACCTTCGGGCGTTTACCACGAACAAACAGACATCCAAGCTGATACCTGCGACGAGCCATTTTGTCCTTTCCGTTGGCCCGTCCAGTCTTTCGCGCATCGCCATCGAGTTTAACTTCAAAGTCAAGCATTTGTAAGCTCGACATGGCGATTCTCCTCTAACCAGGCCTTGATATCCCCGAGTCGGAAGCGCCAGTACTTCCCTATCCTGAAACCTGGAATGCGGTCCGCAGACCGCCGTCTCGTGCGCTCGTAGACCCAGGAATTCGGCACTCGCAAGATTTCAGCTACGTCTTGTACCGTTAGTAGGTCCTCATCGGAAGCGTGCATACAAATCGCGACTCCACCACGAAGAGTTTTGGGCAGTATGGCCAGCGTTACGACTTCCCTCCCGTACTTCAATTGCGGTCACCGCGTATCTCGGTAGCACTCTCGCAGTATGGATTAATAGTTGTGCTCGGCTTCTTTCGATTTCCCCTGTTCACCTTCGGACGCGCCGACAGCAGCCGTTTTTCGTTCCAAGTCGTCCTGCGCCTTCGTGACCGTGTGACGTGCGTAGTACTCGGGATCGTGCTTGTCGTCGGCACGGTAGTCAGTAATTTTCCGGATGACTTCCTCGGGATCGTCACCGCGTGCGAGAGCGCGCTTTGCGTAAGCCCAATCGCGCTCCGATTGGGTGATTGTGTTTTGCTCTCTCCCCTCCGAAGTGTCGCGTCCTGATACATGGTTCAAATCACGCTGCAGGGGGGAGCTCTCGTGCTCGCGGTTGGGGACGCGAAAATCGGAAAAGTGGTAGAGCTTCGTGCTCTCAAGGTGAGCTTCAACCCGGTAGTTCTCGGGATATTTCTTGTTGTGAAAGCCGGGCAAGCGCAGGACGCGGGTCGAATCGGTAGCTGCGGGATCGCCACCGTAGACTCGGGCCGTGGCGTGGAGAAGCTCTTCCGCTTGCTCCTGCGTAATTCCTTCGACTTTCCACACGACCTGCTGCTTACCGGGGGATGTTGCGATGACATAATTCGGCTCGGGTAACTCTGGGCTCCGGCGAATCGCGGCGAGGGCTTCTTCCCCGTTTTGATCTATATCCAGATAGAGGTGCCGGATTTCGTGGATGTCCGCCTTGGTCCGTGAGAAGGCAGCGGGTTTGAGCGGGTTCATGCCGATGTAAACGTCGAACCCATGAGCGTTCTTATGCCGCAACCAGGCTTGAAACTCTGGCGATGTGATTTTCTCGGCCCGAGCGATTCGTTGGATCGTCTGTCCATGTTCTCGGTTCCTAAGAACGACGGCGAGGCGGTCGCCCGGAAGGAAGTTGTCATTGATGTATTCTTCTGTCCGCACGTTTCTTGTTAGGGGATTCGGGGAAGACATGCTTCACTCCGCTGGTCATACACCGTCTTCAAGTTATATCGGTCGGTGTCAGGGTCATAGGTATGAAGTTCAAGCACTTGGGAGACATAACGCTTGCCGGGCCGCCGTTCGAGATGAATCAAGACGTTCAGCGAGTCGGCGATGTTGCTCTTGACCGCCTTGTAGGGAAGTTCGATGCCGCTTTGGAGGACACACGTGGTGAAGCGCGAAATTGCGGCCTCCGCCGAGTCGGCGTGCACCGTCGAGATCGTCCCGGAGTGTCCAGTATTCAGGAGTTGCAGGAGGTCGAACGCCTCGCCGCCTCGGATTTCCCCCAAGAGAATGCGGTCGGGACGGTGGCGCAGCGCCGCCTTGAGTAGATCCCGGATCGTAATGGCTGGCAGGCCAGTTTGTTCTGGCCGGGCCTCGAATCGTACCAGGTTCGGAGCCGAAAGCTGGATCTCGGCGGTGTCTTCGATGACTAAGATTCGCTGGTCATCGGGAATGAAGCTCGCCAAGGCGTTCAGGAGCGTTGTCTTTCCCGTCCCCGTTCCGCCTGAAATCAGGATGTTCTTGCGGGACAGTACACAGTCCTGAAGCTGTGGGGCCAGGTTGGCGTCCAGAGTTCCGATTGCGACGAGGTCGTCAACGGCGAAGTGTCGAGAATTGAACTTGCGAATGCTGAGTGTCGTTCCGCCGAGGCTGCAAGGGGGAATGACGGCGGCGACGCGACTCCCATCGGGAAGCCGTGCATCGAGGATGGGTTGCTCAACTGAGATGTCTTTGCCCAGCCTGCGAGCGATGTTCCTAACTGCGACATTGAGCGAGGTTTCGTCGAGCGATACCCCTGAGACTTCTTCCAGCAGCCCGTGGCGTTCAATGAAAACGCGCTTCGAGCCGTTCACCATGATCTCGCTGATTGCGGGGTCTACAATCAGGTGTTGGATGGGCCGAAGAAAGGGAAGAATAGTTTCGAAGCCCCGCATTACAACTCTCCATCCGCAAGCTGCTGGAAGTAGGGCTTGTTTACGTCGTTGTAGTACGGTTTGAGGTAGCAGAACATCGGCGGCAGCGGGTTGATGCCGTCATAAGCGATGGTGACGGAGTGCGCGTTTTGGAGCTCCGTGAACGTCTTCATGTCGAAACGAAAGTCGCTATGGGTTGAGTAGCTCTTCGAGGTCGTAATGTTTGCTTTGTGAGCGAGCGTCTTCCCCGTCAGATAGCTTACATTTGCGTCGTGGCCGCTCTCCGAGATGTTGTAGCTGACCTTGAGTTGATCCTCCCTTCCGCATAGCTCACTGGCGGTGCGCGCCGAGAAGTCGTCAGAAAGAGCGAGGAAGATTTTTGTGCGGAAGGTCTGAAGCAGCGTTCTCCACGTCTCACCGGGCAGTGTGGATTTCAAGGAACTGATGCTTTGCGTTGCCACAATGGGGATGCACTTGGGTTCTCGCGAAAGGCTGAAGAACTTTTCATCTCCTGTGGGTTCGTTTTCTCCCACGGTCGCGAAGTTCTGGTATTCGTCACAGATGAAGAGAACCTGCCGGAAGTACCGCTCACGGTTTGTTGCCATTTCCGGGATGCGGTTCAGCACGGCTCTTTGGAAATCGAGCTTCATCATGACTCCAATCGCCCGCGCCAACCCCGGATTCAATCCCACGGGGAAGTTCAAAGCGCAAACCGCACCGTGCTCGATGAGCCAAGAGAAGGAAGGGAGGACCTTCCCGTATCTGTGATCTGAATTCAGCACAGGGTCGTAGCATTCCTGCGGAGGGCAGAAGGTCCGTTTCACATCGGGGTTGTCGTCGAACAGCGAGAGAAACACGGAGATCCCTTCGACGATGGAGGTGCGAAGTTTGGTTTCGATCCGCCTCCAATCCTGGTAAAACCATCGCTTGACTGCCTCCAGTTGTTCCTTCTTTCGCCGATTCGTTTCCTCCGGCGAAGTTACCTGCTGGGACTCCCAGGAGATTGCGTGCTTTTCAAGCACCGCTAGCAAGGCCCTCGATTGAGGAGCGCGCTGCATTCCCGTGTCCGGGTCCTGCAGAAAGCCGAGGGTCCACAGCTCTTTGCAGTCTCGAAACGTTTCGTAGGGAACCAACACATACGTTTCTCCTTCGACTAGGTGCTCGGCCTCCTGAATTCGGCTCTCAAGAAGATCAGGGTTGATCGCGCATTCGTACACGTCGAACAGCGTCACATAGTCGTAGGCAACCTTGTGCAGAATGATGATGAACTTTACGAGGTTCGTGTACGCCTGCTGCCAGAAAGGTTCTTTGCCCTTGCCGAACAGATTGTTAAGGAGAGACGCGATGCTGTAGGCGAGCGCATAGCCGTCCAAATCGTTATGGAGGGGGTTGTAGCGGTATTCGGAGTGGAGATTCACCTCGATGTAGTCATCGGCGCGATCGTGCCTTTCCAAGATTTCGCGCACTTTGTGGCAAAAGTCGCCTTTAACTTCGAGCACCAAGCCGCCCATCTTTCTTTCCGGATCGGCCGCCCGGTAGCCGATTAGCTGGTCGGCGAACGGGTACATGCAGCAGCTTGTCTTGCCGGTCCCTACGGCGCCGATGATCGCGATGCCCGTGAAGAGCCCGCGCTCCGGAATAATCAGCCACTGCGGGTTTGCCGCAGGCACAGGCTCGCGTGGGTTGTGGATCTCTCCAATTACGAGGAACGGTGTCTTGCGAGCCGCAACAGGTGGATATGGCGGAAGAATTCGTCCCCCAACCTTGCTATTTCGACGCGACGCAAAGATGTACAAGCCGGACAGAACCACGCTAAATGCGATGTAAGGCGTGGTGAAAAGAAATAGCTGGTAAGCATAGAAAATCGCGGCGTGAGTTGTCGGCGCACGAAGTTTAATCGTCGTGAGCCAAACGTTCTCACGCGGAAAGGGAAGGACGAAATACAATATTGTTCCCGTTGCCGCAGCCAAGACATAGGCAACAAAAGTCTTTGAATTCAGGATGCGCTGAAGCACGAGAACTCTCCTTACGCGGTTGTTGCGCGTGGTTGAGCGGGCTTCTCGCCCCGACTGTGGTTCTGTTGCCTCAACCAGTCCTGGAAATCGTGGTCGCGCTTTAGCAAACGATTCACGGACTCCGTCACAACGTATTCGCGGCTGGCGCCGATAAATTCGGCGTACAGTTCGACGAGTTCGAGGAACGACTTTTCAACTCGAACGTGCAGGTTGACTCTTTCGGCTTTGGGTGTTGGTGGTTTGAGGAGTGGCATGACAGTGCTCCCTTCTGGGGATTTGAAGATTGTTCGCTGGGGCCTTCGCAAAGGCGGCGGCAAGAGCTGCATGAAAGAATGCAGCGCGCGAGGATGCAGTAACGCTGCAAAGTTGGCCGGGAGCGACCCTCGAAGTGTGGGGTCGCTCCCGGCCAAAACATGGTCTTTGCCGCCGCCAACAAAGAAGACGCGCAACGCGCAACCCCCAGCAGATCCACCTAGATGCACTGCAGGGGAGCGTAACGGAGACCCTGACCACTGGCGTAAACGTGATTTCATCAGGCCGTTACGCTCCTCGGGCGGTAGAACCAGGAGTTCTGCGCGAAGTGCAGCGGGTCCTGGGCAAGCAGGGAGGTGGCGAAGTTCACGTGCTTTCCCCCGTAGTGGTTGTTGAGCTCCTGACTGATTTCGGAGTCCCAGATTTCGTTCTTTCGCCAGCGGTGGTAGAGCGAGTCGAAGGGCTCTCTAGCAAATGTCTTCTGCGCCTGGGCTATGAACTCTAGGTCGGTGAGGCTGATCTTCGAGTACTGCTTAGTGTCTTCGAGTTCGCGCAGTTGGAAGTAGCGAATGAGCCTCTGGATAGCGTTCGGGGGAGTGGTCCTGACGCGCTTTGTGAATTCGACTTCGGCGGTCGCGAAGTTGCTTTGCTCGGTGCCGACGTAGACGAAATTGAACCGCTTGAGGCGGGCAAAGAGTCCGCTGTACCAGTCTAGATGGGTGACAAATGAAGACTGAACCGATCTTCCGGCGTGCACGAAGGTGAACGTCACAACCGGCTCGTAAGAACCTGAATCCTGGGTCAGGAACATCGGGAACTTGTCCACGAAATAGCGCGTGGTGTTTGGGGAGTTGGCGTGTCCCTTGTAGACCTTGTTGGGCAGGTGGGTCGGTTCGATCGCGTAGTTCAGGTAGAAGAATTCTACCTTCTCCTTCTCTGTCTCCAGGTAATCAGGCTGGAGGTTTGACAGAACGAACTCCAGTGCTGCGAGTCGTGTACGGATGTGCTCTAGGGAGTGGCGGTGGCGGGCTCGAATGTGCTCTTTTGTGATGGCTCGGTACAGGACCCGCGCGAAGAGGTGATAAACGCGTCCGCCGTGATGGTACGTCTCTTCCCGTGCATGCCTTCTCCCCAGGAGTTTCGCGGTCAGATCAGTGACCGGACGGCCTCGAACCGTCGCCGTGAATCGGGTGTACTGCCGCTGTGTGAAATAGCCCGAGTGCGTTGCGGCAATGTACATGAAGCGAGCCTCCCGCTCGGTATAGCCGAGGCTCTGGAGGGCTTCGAGATGGGCAGGTTTGATGTTCATAGAGAGAAGATCTCCCGCAAGATTTCCTCGGTAGGCATCGCGCGCCGGACTGGGCTCAACTCCTCACGGGGAGCGTAAAGGACAAAGCCGGCGCGGGCCTTTTCCCGCAGCGTTCGAGCACGATAGTCTTCCGTCGCAAGCTCCAGATCCACATGGCCAATTTCGCCGTCGGGTTTCTCGTATTCGATCCGCACATCCGGGACCGGAATCTTCTCGTTGACCACGCGCAGTTCAAGCTCCCGCGCGAGCTGTTCCCTTCGGTCGGACTTCTCCTCTTTGGAGAGGCCGTTCATCCTGGCAAGCTCGCGGTTGATGGTCTTCTTGAGCTCGAAGTCGAGAACGACACGGAAGTTTTTCGCTCCAGTGGCCAGCAGGTGCTCCGCCTCCTTTTGGTACATGCGGTAGAGGTCGGCGTCGTGCTTCGCCTCACGGGGTTTGACAAATCCAGCGTAGAAGGCCTGGTCAGCGTGGAGAGACGAGGGGCGGTTCTTCTCGAGGAGACGGCGAGCTTCAGGTGTGAGAGTGACGAGAGGGTCGGTTTGTTTGCCTTGCAGGGTGTTTCGCTGAATAAGCCCTTGTGCGGTCAGGTTCCTGAGGTCGCGGCTTGCTGCTGGCTCGTCTCCCCCGTACAGGTGCTCGGCAAGATCGCGTACCCGTACCGCTCGGAACATCCCAATATGGGCCAGGGTGAGTGTCTCGGATTCCCGCAGGTTGTAGGTGCGGTCGCGATCCCGGTACGGAGTGCGGGGAGCCGGGGACGGTCGGTCTGCTGCCGGCTGCTCGACCTCCTGCACGTGGCTTTGTTGGGATGACTCACCCGCGCGGCCGCGCGTAAGTTCGGCCGCGTCGAGATTTGGAGGGTCTTGCCCTGGATGGCGGGGAACTTTGGTGCGGTCTGGGACGAAGGGCTCGACTTGCTGTTCCTGCGAGCGGTCACGCTCCATGTCAGCTCCGTCCTTCCTCGTAGACGTGCACAGGGACGCCATGCCGGAGCTTGAGCTCTTTGTCCACATGCTGCAGCTTGCGGCCGGTGTCTTTCAGCAAGAACTTCCTGTAAAGCGCATAAACGCCTGCGAAGACGTTCAACAGGACCACAAAGCCAGAGCAGACAATGGCGGTGCCGTGCTGCCGGATGATTATGGCCTTGTAGGGGGAGAGGAAGCTCAGTTCGGAGAGAAGAAAGCCTGCGATGCCTGCAAAGATCATGAGGGTGGCGAAGACGGCATTGCGGATCACGGAAGGCCTCCCGAGTAGCTGCTAGACTGCCCTTTCTGACGTGCGGGGGGCCCCAGGGGCGCACGCGAACGGGAAGCTGGGCGGGTTCTGCTAGGCGTGCGCCCCTGGGTGGTCAGGGCGGTCGTATGCGGGGTTGGAGAGGTCATTTGAACGCCTGGTCCTCGCGGAAGTACGCAATCGTCAGACCGAGTGGGTTGATGGGGATGAGCTCGTTCGGGACGTGGCTCTTGAACAAGAAGACGAACGTTGCCGTATAGAGGGTCTTCTTGCGTGGCGTTGGGTCTCCGGGCACATGCTCGACGAGGTAAAAGTCCACCCTGGCTTTGTAAGGCGGTTGTTCGAGGCCCTCCAGGGTGACCTTCTGAACGTCCACGTCCACGTCGGGAGCCGCTGCATTCTGAATGTAGTTCTTGAAGGCTTCAGTGTTTTGGCGGGACTCCATCACTTCGTTCGCCAGCCTGCCGTCCAAGAAGTACAGGGCTTTCGTGAAATCCTCGTTCATGGTGAAGCGGTTGCGGCGGTAGTACAGGGTGCAGAACTGGCTCAGAAAGTACTTCGCCTCGGCGTCATGGGGCTTGTACTCGTAGTTGTGGTAGTTGACTGCTTCGGCTCGCCCCAGCTCGTCAATTCGGATCACCAGGGGCCGGAAGTTCCGGAACGTGTGGATCGTCTTTAGGTTCATCAATACAAGGCCGAAGCAGACGAGCGTGAGGATGGCCACAGCGATGATGAGGTAAGTGCGACCCACCAGAGCATGGCCGAACTGCTCCATATAGCTCTGCTTTGCTTCGTTGAACGTGGGATCGTTTGATGCCATTACCCGGCCCTTCGCAAGGCAGCAGCAGCGAGGCCAAATAATCCAGCCGAGCTTGAGCCTGCGGTGCCGCTAAAAATATGTGCTGTGAGTCTGGGAATCTGGAGCAGGCCGAAGATCCCAGCGATTGAGAGAACGAGCAGATAGCTGAAGACAGCGGCTTGTCTGACAGGTGTCAACGGGATTGCAGGGTTGCCGATGAGAAACTGAATCTCTGCGGTGAAGACGTTGGTGAGAACCAGCAGGAAGGCGGCGGAGACCACTTGGTAGAATGAGTATTGCAGGAAGGCCTTAAACCAGCCCCAAAAGAGCCACTCCATCTTCGGCACGATGAAAAACGGGATGAAGATCGGACCTACAATCACGCACACAGCAGTAGCAATGAACCCGTAAGCGGTCACTACCAGGGCGATGGCTTGGCAAAGAATAAGGGCGCCCAGGAGGACGAAGTACTGGATGTAGTCAGGAACGTCGAGGATGCTGTCAGGTCGGACCAAGCTCGCGATCAGGTCGCCGAGTGTTCCCGTGAATGTCTCCAGGCTGCGGCCAGTCAGGTGGTTGGAGATAAAGCTGCTCTCGCGAGTGATCAGGTCGTGGAAGGAATACCCGATGCCTGGGACAGGATTTGAATAGTAGTTGATCATGGCAAATCCGAAACTGATGACCATGAGCAAGCTGGCGAAGTTGGAGAAGTCGAAACCGTCACCGCCTGAGGCGGCCGAGAGAGCGGTCTTGATTCCATACCAGACGACGAGGATGGTGGCGAACCCACGGAACAAGTTCAGGCCGATCCCAACTAAGGTATCTCCCTGTGTTTGAAGCAGCAGGTGGATGGCATTCTGGACATCCTGAACAAAATTGCCCATTGGGTTCGCCCCCGCGCTGCTACTCGATTTTGAAGTTCACCAGCGAGTCCGAGATTCCGCCCAAGAATCGTTGGTTGTACTGGCCTGTGACCTGGCGGCGGAGAATTTCGGCGTTGATGGCCGTGGTCATGGCGTCGCGCTGCTGCTTGGACGCAAGGAGCTGCTGTTCGAGTGCCGCCGCCTGAAGCTTGTTTGTGTCCTGGAGCGTGCGGAGCAGGATCAAGTTCGCTGCATTGATCTTGTTCAGGACCGCGAGTTGAGTGTTCATATTGGGATCATCCGAGAAAGAGTCTGTTTCGAGCGTGGAAATCCTGTCTTCGACTGTGGGAGCGGCGGCGCGGATCGAACCGATGTTTGCCATAGCCTCGCGGTTCACTCCGTCGGTGAGCTGCAGCGAGGCGTAAGTAGCCTGGACTGCATGGCGCTCAGCGTCGCTGAGTCGGCTTAGGAAATTCTGGTCATATTCGAGAAGAGGGATCGTTGCGCGGTTGTATCCCTCCAGGACCACAGGTGCCGCGCCTGTATTTGCCCCAACGAGCCACCTGTCCACGTTCCCGTACACATCGTTAGCGGTGAGGTTGCGCCAGCGGGAAAACTCCGCGCGATAGCGTGTCGGCATGTTGCGGATGTACTCCGCCATATGCACGGAGAAATCGTATTGCTGTCGAATCTGCGCATACATCAACCGCAGTTGGGCTAGCTGCTGCTGAAGCTGGATATAGCGCAAGACGGCGTTGTGATAGTTAGTTGGGTCGTACACGATGCTAAACCCAAACAGGGCGTGGGCAGGTTGCGTCATGAGTGCTGCGGCCAGCAGCAGGAGGCCTGCGGGCAGGAGCCATTTTTTCTTGATGTTTTTCACGGTTCACCTCGATGGTTAGTTGTGGATGTCACTACGTCCTCTTGTCAAAAGCGTGGACAGCCAGTTCTGTCTTGACCCAGAGCCCAAAGGGCCTGCGACTGGTCGTAATAGACGATGGTCTTTTCGCAGATTAGCTTGGCTTCGTCTGCCTTTCCCTGCCTGACCAGTTCTTGCTTTTGCTTTTCGTTGGCTGCGTTTCGGCGGTCGGCTTCCTTTTGGGCTTCCTGCTGCGTCTGGTAGAAGCCCTGAGGGATTTGCTTTTTCTCCTTGCACGACGTGACGCTCATAACGGTCAAAAGCACCATGGCTGCTGTCAGTAATCGCCTCATCGGTCGCCCTCCCCTTCAGATATTCGGGGGCACGGTGTGGCTGCCGTAGTCGGGAACCACAAGATCGCTTGAGAGGTAGATTTTCACGCGCGTGCCTTCCCGTATCGTCACAGTGGGGAGGATGTTCAGGAATTTGTCAAGTATGCGCTCTGATGTGAGCGCGAGGCTCTCTCCGGCTGCGATTCTTGCGCGGTCGGTGGGCGACTGCGTGAGGATGTTTCCGCTACCGGCTTGTGCCACTCCACCTAGAACTCCGATGGCCAGAGAGACCCCAAAAATCTTTGAGTAGTGATTGTTCACTTTGTCGCGAAGCGCGGTCTCGCCTACTTGATTCAGCCCCTTGAATTGGTCGAGTGTGACGGAATAGCCGTCCGGCATGATGACGCGGTGGAAGAGGACCGCGAGGCGGACCTGTCCAATAGAGTTGACGGGCTTGGCTTCTCCGAGAATCTTCGACCCTGCAGGGATTAGGAGATGTTGGCGGTCGTGGGAGTACACATTCGTAGTCACTAAGCAATTCACCGGACCGGCAAAGGTGCCGTCCAGGCGATTCATCAGTAGGCCTTCGAGTTCAGTGCCCTCGAAGATGACGTAGTTCTTTCCCTCAGCGGAATTGAACGCGCCGGTTGGGAACACTGCTGGATTAGGTTCTTTCGCGGGCTGGGCGGGAGCCGGACTCGCAGACCCGGTTGCTGGCTGGCCGGGGCTCGAAGGCTCTGCAGCCGCGAGCACCGGAGGCGGAGGTAAAGAGCCAGCAAGCTTTTGAAGCTGAGCAATTTGTTCCTCAGTTTGTCTGAGGAGGTCGGAGGTGGGGTCAGTGCCCATTGGCGAGGTCCCTGGGGAAAATGAGTTTTCGGGATTGCTGCGACCGCTTCCTCGGTCAGTTCCCTCCGAACCTTTTTGAAGGGCGACGTTGGAGGCGAACAAGGAGAGGTATTCCCTTCGCCTATGTTCTGCCTTTAAGGAATCTTCAAGCGCAGTGGTGGGCGGCGGAGCCGCCTGGGTGGCGTAGGGCCCCGCAGCCCCGCCGGGGCCAAGCAAGCCTCCGTTTGTGTTCAAACCGGGTGCGCCGGGCTGCGCGTGCCCCTGAATCCCCTGCATCTGCCGCTGCATTTCCATGGCGGCCTCGAGCGTGCGGGCATTCTCCTTCTGAAGACGCTCGATCTCTTTATGCATTTCCGCAACTTTGGCGGCATTTACGTCGGTGAGAGTCGGCGTCAGGCGTGCGTCCGGAGCGTTGGTTGCGGCTGTTGCCGGCTTCTTGGTTGCGCTGGTGACCCACATAAGCAGCAACATGCCAGCGGCGACGCCGAGAGCGGCCCACGCCTGCACGTTCTTTGGAAGCAGACCCGGCGGCTTTGGCGCTTGCTGCCGAATGGTCGGGATTTCTTGGGTGGGCCGCTCGGGCATAGACGAACTCCTAGGGCGATGACTCCTATCGGGATACTGTGAGTGTGCGACGTTCGAAGCTGCACTTCCTCTTGCCGACTGCGAGGTACCCGCTGTCCATTACCTTCGGAACGATGTACATGCCGTTCTCAAAGTCGAAGTTGATGAGGTTTGGCTTGCCGTCTTTGATCTCGTAGATGGTTGGCTTTTCCTGAGCATCGGACTTGATGTATGTGAATTTGTCGTCGTGATAGATCGCCGTCACCTGGAACGGCGGCTGGCTCGCATGTTTGTCCAGGCGATAGTCGAATTGGAGATGGGCTGGAAACTCCCGCTTGAACTGCGCGATTTGGGTCTCGGCGTTCTCTTTCGCAGCACGAATCTTGCCCTCTTGGTCGGATCGCAGCGCTGTGAGCTCTGTCCTGTAAGCTTCAACCTCGCTGGCCCGTACATAGGCCACAGTCGCGGCCTGTCCCGTGACAAAGGAATCTTCCGTGGGGTCAACAAAGACTTTGAGGTCCGGCTCTGCGTTCGGCACTTTGCTGATTTCGTTCAGCAAGAACGAGTAGACGTGGCCGCTCGACGTGACAATGTTCATGTTGCTGCGGGAATCAGGCTTGGCCGGATGGACGTAGCAGAGGTTGTGATTGCCGTTGATGATCCAGAATTCCTTATCGCCAGTGGTGATGGTCATGATCTCCTCGGCGGGCGGAAGGACGATGACCGTTGAGAAACGAATCTTGGCGGAGATCGGAATGATGTCGTTCTGCGAGTACTTCACGCGTCGAGAGCCATCGGCTGCGGCTGGACTGCTCGCCCAAAGAACCACAGCGAGGGCGGGGAGGAGACTCAGAAGGACGTGTTCAATTGTTTTTTTCTGAGAGCGGAACATGCGGTTTCTCCTGGGTTGGACTGGTTGTTAGAAAACGCGAAACGCAGCTGGTGAGGTAATCGGCCATTTCCAGTATGGGGTCGAGCAACGTGAAGATAGCGAGGACACTGTAGGTGAGAAGCAGGGCGGTGCCGAGAGCGAGCCCCGAGACCGGCTCTTGGGCTGCGAGAGGCGCGAGCAACGCGAGCGCGCAGGCCGTGGCGGTGGTGCCAGGAAGGGCAGCGAGATCTGTGAGTGGATGGATGAATGGATGCGTCATCGGGCTTCTCCGGCGAGAATTTCGAGGCCTCGCTCAAACCCGTAGGTGTCGAAGGCTTGTTGGCGCTTCTTGTTATCGTAGGGGTCGTTCGTGTAGAGCCAGTAGCTCTTGGGATCTACGTTCAGGTTCGCAACTTTCGCTCCCTTCGGGGTCTTGATGAGCATCTGCCGCTTGGGAATCAGTGTTTGGAGAAGCTCAATCTCTTTGTCGTTGAGGTGGAACTGCTTCTGGTAGAGATCCAGGTCGAGGTCCGGATTCGCTAGGAAAATCTTCGTCGGGCATGTTTCGATTAAGATGTCCACGATGCCCGAGTTGCGAAGTTCTTCGAGCGACTGTGTGGAGAGGATCACGGCTCCGTTAAGTTTGCGCCAGCTCCGGAGGGCCCTGGTGATGTAGGCATGAATAGAACGGTTGCGAAAGAAGATCCAGGCTTCGTCAATGAAAAAGGCTTTGAAGACGTGGGAGCGGCTGGGGTCGGAGATCGCCGCGTTTGCTCGGTGAAGAATGTAGAAGAGAAGGGGTTCAAGCACCTGTTGGTAATCTTTCATGCTCTCGAAATCGAAGCACTGGAACTGAGCGAAACTGATGTTGTCCGTGGGATTATCGAAGAGAAAGCCGAACTGCCCGCCTTCCACCCACGGCTGAAGACGCAGGGCGACCGCACGCGGCAGGGTGTTCGCCAGCACGCCGAGGGTTCGGAGCTCTGGCTCCAGCTTGTACAGGTTCTCAATCTGCTGGTAGAGGTCCTGATCTTGCTCCGTTGTGAGCGCCGGTTGATTGCCGGATTCGGCCAGCACTTTGACGAAGAGGTGGAGAAAATCGAGGTTTTCCTTCTCGGGCAGGAGGCAGAAGGGATTTATGCGAAAGTCGCGGGATTGGATTCCGACCCTTAGATAGACGCCGGTAAAGAGCCTTGTGAGGCTTTCAAAGCTACCGCCCAGGTCGAAGATGAGGGTGAACGGCGAATACTTCTGAAGGTTCGTAATCAGAAAGTTCAACAGGAATGACTTGCCGGAACCGGTGCGGCCCAGAATGATGGTGTGGGCCAGGTCGGCTTGGTGGAGATTGAAAAAGTACGGGGTCTGATGATTCGTTTCCAAAACAGCGAGGTACTCTGCTTTCAGGTGACCATTCCAAGCCTCGCCGCAATGGAGCGTAAATAGAAACGAGAAATCTGCGTAGTTGGTGTTGAGAATGGACAGGTACCGGAAATTGTGCATGTAGTTTCCAGGCACAGCCGCGAGGAAAGAGTGGAGTAGGTTGTATCGTTCCTCGTAGAGCTGGGCGTCGTGGACGCTAAACACCTTGTAGATTTCGGCGCATCCGGTCTCCACCTTGCGGTCATCCTCGTCGTAGACGACGACGGCAAGTGAGAACTGGCCGAAGTAATTCCCTTTGAGTTCCATCTCCTTCAGTGCCTCACCCAGGTCGCGGACTTGTGCTTCTTTCGAGTCGTCAATCAGTATTTCGGAGGGATGTTCAGGGCTGTCGGACATCCTCATTTGGCTGATGAGCGAGCGCTTTGTGTTGTGGAAGTGGCGGCGTCGGGAGTTGATGTTCGAAAGCGACCTGGCTGGTGATTCTTTTGTCCACTCGGTCACCACGTAGAAGTTCGCCTGTACGTCGAGAAGCCCTTTCAGGATCAGCGGGAAGCTCTTACCTGGCGGCTCCTTGAGTGTGAGAACGCGCACGTAATAGTCGTCCACGCGCAGGTGCTTGCGGTGACACTCGATTTGAGATTCGCAGACGTAGTAGTCAAGGAAGTTGTCGTGCTTGAGGCGCGTGTGTGCGAGCTTCGTTGACGAGAAATTCAGCAGCTTCTTAAGAACGGAGAAGGACTCGGCCTTGGGCAGCAGTCGAACACCCATGAAGTCGCTCACCTGCACGATGAAGGCACGCGTCTTGTGGTGGAGCGCCGCATGTGCCTTGGAGAGTTCGTCCTCGATGAGAACAACCTGCCCTTTTGCAGAAAGAGAGGCGGACAGGTCACGTAGACCCTCACGCGGGCTGCTGAGAAGCTTAGTGAGTGTGCCGAGGAGTGAGTTGCGGTAGCGGAAGCCCTCGAAGAGAATGGCGTAGTAGATGGTGAGAGAGTACAGATGGTCGGCTTGGCTTTCGAGGTATCCAATACGAGTCTGGATCGCCGCATTCACAACGGCGTTTTCGTAGCTCTGGTGCGGAATCGTTTGGCGATTGCGCTTGAAGAGGTACTGGTAGAGGCGGCAGCGGTCATCAAAGAGCCGCATCGCGGATTCAAGGCGCTTTGTGTAGGTGTCCACAGAGGCTGAGTCGAGGCTCTCGTAGTCGAGCCCTTGCACTTCCAAAAGAACCCCAACATCTCCGGTCTTGGTCAAAAAGGTGTGCTCGTCAATGAAGCCGTAGAGGTTGATCTGTTGGTTGAGTGCGCCTGCCTCCCGGAAATCCTTGGAGAGCCGGTCGAGTCTAAGCATGGCGGACTCTCCGAATGGAAACGGTGTGGAGCTTTGCAGGGTCGTACTGGGAGCGAAGGCGGCCTGCCTTGAAGATGAACCGTAGAATTTGAGGGTCGGTAGTGGTTGCCCAGCGGGCAAGGAAGTACAGGAATCCGGCCACGAGGAGGCCGCCGAGCAAGCTGTTCAGCATGTTAAAGACGGTCGCTCCCATGGTGACCGCGACAAAGAACAGCTTTCTCTCCGCGCCCAAGATAGTGAGTGGCCTGTTGAGGGCTCGGTAGATCGGGTTGGAGCGTTGCGCCATGAGCTCTGCCGCAGTTGGTTCAGACTCCGAACAGCCAGCTCAGGAAATTGACGGCGAGAACCGCCATGCCCGAACCGAAGATGATTCCCGCCAACAGGCGCTTGCTTCCGCCTTCCCCGTAGGCGAAGCCGAGCCCGCCGACAACGATGGCGACTAAGGCCAAGCCACGAGCAATGGTTGTCGTGAAGGACTGCTGCAGAACCTGGACGGCTCGGGTCCACGGATCTCCGCCGGCCTGGGCGAAGACCGGAGCGGCCGCCAGCAGACAGATCGCGATCGTAAGAGCGCGCACTTGGACTTGGGGGTTCGTGAGCACTGGGATGAGTTTCTTCCTCGAAGAAAGGTTCACGTCAGACACCTCCTGCGGTCCCCCGCTCAACGGAGTCACCGGAGAAGAGTGACTCTCGCCGGTGCTGCGGTACCAGGTCAGCTTCGAGCCGGTGGCAAGCCACCGGCGAGAGTTCCTGCTCTTCTCTACTAAGGCTAATGGGCAGCGAGCGGGCGAAAGTGCCCAAAGAAAATTGCTCCCGCTGGCCGCAAGATTCCTAAGAACCGGCAGCGCGCGGTTGTCTGAACCTATGGGTGGCCACGTGGGCGAAGGCGACAGCTATTGTTTCTTATAGACGCCGCCGCGTTTATCGCGGGTAATTGTCGAGAATGCGCCCTTGCATTGAGATCTCTGACATGGCAAGGGCACTTCTACGAATAGCCCGTTATGCGCGCAAGTGAACCCAATACCTCGGATAGCTCCACACCACGCGACAAGCCAGGACCGATTTGCCAAATCCGAGGTACATCGTGCCGTTTCACGAACTTGCATTAGCGGCGCCCCGGACTATTTGAGAGGCGAGTTTGGTTCCACGGCCACAGGGCAGATGGTTGTCGGGAATAGCGGTCCTTGGCGGCGATCGTTCAGGAGCTAACGATTGGCGTTCAGCGGCGAGCGAAAGCGAGTCCGCTGCAACACCGGGTTAGGCGGGGACGCTCGGGCGCTACCTGCTGCCTGTGTGCGAACGCTCCCAAAACGCCTTCCAGATACGGCGGGCCTCGGGAAGGATGGCCTGCGCCGCGAAACGAGCCTCGGTATGCGCGCCTGCCGCGAAAGCAGGCAGCGCTTTTGCGGTAACGATTTGAACCAGGACCGGATTGGGATCAAGGCTGGGTGGGTAGGCAAGAACGTGAGCGCGGGAGCACTCGGCGAGCACCTCGTTTCCACTCCCGTCAAGGTAGAATTCAAAGAGCTCGCCAAGGAGAACAACGAGGGGCAGATAGATGGAGAGCCATACAGTCTCTCCCTTACCGCGCAACAACGACGAATAGTGGTGGTGCGAGAGCGCCGAGGCCGCGGACATTGCGCCAAGAACAGCCGCGAATGGGCCGGTGGGGTCCGCTGAGCGAGACTCAACGAAAGCCTTTGTCACTCCATGCCCAATGCGTGGACCCATCACCAGTGTCGTAAGTGTGCCTCGGTTGGTGAGCACAGCGTGAGACAACGCGTGCGAGGCCGGTTCCCCCGGCGTGAGATGAGACACCAGACGTAACTCGTCGTCTCCCTGGCGCGAAGTGAATACGATCCATGGCTTGCCCTGTGAGACCTTGCACTCACACACGAGGTGGACGCTCACCATGCCCATGCCCTTCGTGTCACCGACATAAGGGCCGAACGCGGCGTGAACGTCGACCTCGCGTAGCTTGCCAGTCTCGGGATCGACGTAATGCTGACCGTGGGACACGTCCCAGTGTGCGTCGTGAAGGGTCCGCCCGACACGAAGCTCGAAGGGGTATCCTTCGTTGGCCAGCCATGTTCTGAGTTTGCTTGAGAGCTCGGTCGTCATATTGAGAGGTAGTCGCGACGACGGTGCCTTCGCGGTCTAACGACTTGCCGATAAGCTGCGGGCGCCGCAGGCGACCGTCAGCTTCATCGGCCTGTTAGGCTGCTCATCGTCACTTCTCACTTTCCTCGTCGGCAAACAAGTAACTCTACGCGATGGGATACGGACACTCCGTTTGAATGCGGTTGATCTCCTCGATTCGGCCGACGGGCCCGTGAATTCGGCAGACGTGCCACCAGTCGCCGGTTCCACCCTGCGGCTTGAAGAGACGCTTGGCGGCGCGGGGAAGTAGCACAACACCTACGCTGACCTCACCTTTTGGGAAAGCCGGACTCCCGGAGTAATCATGAACCAGCACGTCGTATTCGGCGTTCAGCCAGCGAGAAATGGTCATCTGTTCGAGTCCTGGCGGGGATTCCCGAATATCGCCGGACCACTGGACCCACGGCTCTTCCGTCAAGCTCCCGTGCGTGGACCCAAAGCCGATGTGCGTCGCCTGGGATTTGAAAGGGCTAGTGTGGAGTTGGATAAACAAATGCAGATCTAAATCACGGAACATCGGCCCCCAGTGTAATTCAATCGTGCCCCCAGTGCGGCGCGTCGAGGCGGCCGAGTACGCCATGCGCACCAAATCCTGAAAGCGATCGAGGGTTGCATCCACCCTGGGCCTGAAGTTCCCTACCAGGAACGTTCGGTCGCGGCGGGAAGCGTGTACGAGCGCGAGGATGCTCGGGTCCGTAGGTCCATAGTTTACGAGGATCACCGGTGCCTTGGGGCAGCCCTTCGCATAATCGTCCAGCGCAGCACCGAAGTTCTTCTTGTTCCAGTTCCGGTACTGCTTGCATTCAACCACCAGCGACGTGGCATCGATGCGATGAGTTGGAACCGTCATGATGCGATAGTCAGGCTGGATGTGTTTGCGACCGAAAAGGCCACCCCCCTCAAGGGCTGTCCTTTTCTCGGTCCAGAACACGTGCGTACTACCATCGCCGCTGAATAGCGTGGCGAGTTCTACGCCAGAGAAGGAGAAGCGTAGCGCGTCCCCGTCTGGACGCCATTCCCAAGAGAGATCACGCAGAGCGTCGGCGATACGGCTGGCGACCCACACCGCGTACACCTCGTGCCTTTTCTTCCATATCGGCAGGTTTACGAGGTCTCGGAAGTCTTGCTCGAGCGATATGCGGGTCCGCTCCCGTCGTGGGGGACGTTCAAAGCCGGTGTGGATTGCCGTGGCCAGCTGCGCGGCTCGCTCCGTTCTTTCATCGTCTTTATGGTCGATCACTGCCTCGATGGCGAGGCAGACGTTTTCGGCGAAAGAGTTGGGCCAGTAGTCATGTGCGGCTCCAACGAAGGCGCGACGGGGCCTCCCATCTCCGGTGTCGTCTGCTGGACTCTGCGCTTCAGTCTCCTCTCGATCTTCCGATGGCAATTCCCCTAGCCGCTCTGCGAACTCGCGGTATGTCATGCCGAGCTTGGACACTTCGGCAATCATGTAATGGATGAGGTCTGCGGCCATTCCGAGATTTTTGTCCAGCTCAACATGGCCCGACCTTGGAAAGCCCGGAAACGGAAGCCAGTTCGGCTTACCATTCCGTTCTATCCACTCGCGAACATCCGGGTCGCGCACCCGAGACGCGGCGTCGAAACGCTGCCGCACGTCCGGGACACCGAGCGGCTGCAAGACTTCCTGTACGTCTTGGGTCAGCGAGAACAGCGTATTGGAATTCCACTGACGCTCCACGATTGGGCGTGCTACGCGGCGGAAGAACGACTCCACCTCTCGGAACTCCTCAAGAGTCAGCGTAAGCGCCCTACTCGCTTTGTCGAAATCGAAGGCGATGCGCAGGTTCTCGTCAGAACGCCGCGCGCCGGCCGTCTCGAACATGCCAAGCACGTCGCGCAACATCTGCGAGAAGGGTTTCAGCGCACCGAAGAACACATCGAGAAAGGTCTCAGGGGATGGGGGCACCGCACGCAGCTCCCGTTCCAGGGTACGCGTCGCCCGAGGGTACAGGCGTTCCCTGAGGACCCCTGCGAGCTCGGCATCATACCCGGGGAGCTTGTTCTTGCGCGCCTCCTCGAGGCCGGAGCGCACCAAGGCCTCCCAGATTTGTAAGCCGTTCTCGAGCGTCATATCAGGTTCCCGATCATCCGCTGGCATCGCCAACCACCGGGACAGCAGCCTAACAATGATTAGATTGATCCGCATAAGATGCGGAGTTTCGTCTTCGTGGCCCTCTAACACGCCGTTGATTCATCTGCTAGGCCCTCCATAATCCCTTGCGCCTCGGTCACTCGCGCCCGGTGGCATGATTTATCTTGGCGTTTTATACGGATCGGCATAAAACCCTCCACGATGGTCTGAGAGTCCGTCGACGGGGCTGCGAACGCCAGCCGGCCCACGGTTGAGGACATGGGTGCATATCATCGTGGTCTTTACGTCGCTATGGCCCAGGAGTTCCTGGACCGTTCGGATATCGCAACCGCCTTCGAGCAGGTGAGTTGCGAAAGAATGCCGGAAAGTATGGCACGAGGTGCCCACGGTCACGCCTGACTCCCAAAGATTCTGGCCCTCTGGGAAAGTAGGACCCGATTCAAGCGCCGTTTAGCAGTAAATGTCAATATGATCTGTCAGAAATGCGAACGGCAAGCTATTTGTGAAAAAACTCAGCGCCTCGCCACTCCCGCCGAGCGGTTTGCGCTCCTTGGGTGTTTACGAGATACCGGCTGTCACCGGTAATGCCCGATAGACTCCTGTAACGCCCCAGTGTTTACAGATTCGACGACACTTGGCCCTATAGTCGGCTTATCGGAGAAGTGATCGAGACCCTGAAACGCGGTCGCCGAGGCAAATCCTAGATTACCCGCTGAAAGTCGCGTTGTGTTGGTGGGAACAGCCCATCCAACCAGACCGACTACAGGTCCTGAGAAATGCCTGAACCTATCGGTGGGCATGTGAGCGAAGGCGGGAGGCTGCTTTGCGTAACCGGGCCATGATCCGGTAAGAACGGTGGTGAACGGCTTCCTCCGAGGTGCTTCCTTCGAGCTGAGCTAGTTGTTTTGCAGACAGGCCCTCCAGCTTCAATCTCGTAAGCACCTGCTGCTCAAAGGCGGCAAGAACTCCCGTGCGCTCGCAATGCTGGAAGAAATCTCGGAGAAGCAAATAGGACTCGAAAGGGTCCGGTCTGGCGAGATTGAGATTGCTTGAGCCGGGCTCTTTTTGAATTTCGGCTTCGTGCACTTCTCTAAAGGCCCAGCGAAAGACAATCTTCCGAACGGTTCGGGTGATCGCGATCGGCATAAAACCGGTTCTTCGCTGAATGCTGCGTGACAAGGACACTCGGAGAAACGTGGCGAGAACCTGTTGGCAAATGTCTTGTTCGTAGAGCGAAGGAAAGAGGTAGGAAACGTCGCGGGAGGTTCGATGGAGGGCTGGCACGAAGGCCAGAGTCAGAACGGCCTGCAATACTGAGTCTGACTGATTTCCGCCGAGCGCCCGGACGAGAGCGGAGAGAAGTTGGTCATTGCTGCGGTGTCGTTCCGAGTTTCCGTCCGTGGTATGGAGGTGGGTGATGAATTCAGAGATCGACGAAAATTTGCGGAGCGGCGGACATAAGTCACACAGTTTCTGGAACGCGATTTTGCTCTCCGAATGTTCGAGCGAAACAATCAATTGCCGCTCGGTTCTACACATTGGGCAGTGACACCCCTTGGCCGGAATCATGGTAGGTACCCCCACTTGTGCAGAGAAGAGCGGGAAGTTAGGAGTCCTGAAGAAGTGGCCCGCTTATGCGCGGCGCACTTGAGCGCGCGCCGTCGCGGCAGGCTAGGGGGAACCCTCCTCCCCCTTGGCTCACTCTATTAGATACTAGTACCCGCCATTTAGTTGCAGCGTCAGGTAATAATTCGCGACGAACCTCGTTACTGCTGCGACTTGGGGGAGGGTTGGTTTGTGAAACTGGGAAGGTCCGTCTGAGAGCCCGTAGCGATGTCGTCGGCGGTGAGCCGGTTTGGGAGATGAGGCGTGCTTAGTGAGATATCGCCGTTAAGGAAGAGGTGGGATAGGGAGACTTCTAGGGCCTGCGCAATTGCTTCCAGGGTGTCGAGGGATGGAACTGTGGTGTCGGCCTCGATCTGCGCGATTTCTTCTGTGGTGAGGCCGACTCGCGCCGCGACATCCTGTTGTGACACGTGCTTCCGTTCGCGGAGAACGGACATGCAACGGCCAATCATGGGCCCGGAACCCCGGGAGGAACGCTAGGGCGAAACGCATCGAAAATCCGAGATAGCGTAAGAGCGACGAGCAAGATGCCAAGCACTATGAGGAACATCAAAGCCAGACGCTGCCAGGGGTTCAGGCTGGCAAGCCACTGGTCGAGTTGACCCATTTCGCCGGGTTTTTCCTCGCGGAGCTGCACTAGAACAGTTCCTTGACAAGTTCTTGCCGAGATCATAGCACAACACGCTGTTATTCCGCGTGGTGTTTTTGCACGTTGTACTGTGCAATGACCCCCCGTGAAACGCCACCATCCGCCGCACTATCAGCGTTTCTATCGCGCTCTGGGCCAGCGCGTGAAGCGACTGCGCAAGAAGAAGGGCTATACCCAGGAAGATATGATCTCGTTCGGCTTCGGTCTTCGACACTGGCAGGAGATCGAGGCTGGCTACCCGATTAACATTTGGACCCTTCTACGGATTTGCGAGGCTTTCGATGTCCGCGCGTGGCAGATTGTCCGGGGCCTCGACGATGACTTCCCAGTGCCACAGCGCGGTGGGATCAAGCCGCACGCGCGCTAATGGGCGAATGGAGAATTCAGAAGAACCGACACGATGGTTCGCTACTCAACAGACGCGGGCTGTCCGGGGCTAGTGCCAGGGAGGTATGAATTTTGTCGATCACGGCTCACCAGCGTGTCCTCGACGTAGATGTGGTCGCCCTTCCGCAGCTTGGTCGCCGCGTACTCGCCGAGACCGTTCCACGCGACGACGCGATGCCACTCCGTCTTGGAGTGCCATTCTTCGTCGGCACCCTTCCAGGACGGCTGAGTCGCCAGCGAAAGAACCGCGTATTTGCGGTCTGACGCTCGAACCGACTTGTGCTCCGGGTTCTTGCCTAGATAACCGATGAGGTAAGTTCTACTTTTTGACATAATTGTTTCTCCGTTTCTGCCCTTGTAATCGGGGCACCCGGAAGCGAGTGGATACTGCTCCCAAAGCGAGCGGCTGCTTTTTGGGAGGGACACAAGAAATCTTCGGTGCTGTTTCAGAAGATTTGTTGGGAGGAACCGGAAAAGCAGAAGACGCGAAGCTGCCGGGCGCATGAATTATCCCGAAGCTGTGCCCAGTGGAAAGGGCGGGAACGAAGAAAATCGACCGATACAATTGTGGTCAGTCCACTGAAGAACCGGAGTCTGATATGAATCGAGGCGGGTTACGGGAGAATTGCCCACGATCATGGAGTCCAGAGAGGATCGCCCGTGTCATTAACCCCGCCAAAATGGGAGCACACGACCCCGGAAAGCGCAGCCACGCGGGGGCTCAAGATCATGGTGTGGCGGTTGCCGTCGTAGTCAAACATCACTGAACCCGCCGGGATTTCTTTGTGCCACGGCAAAATTAACCGCGTGAATAGCCCAACGGCAGTTGATGCGAGTGCCCCGTTAGGCCAAATGACTTGTGGCCGCCCTCCGGCCTGTCCGTAATCTTGTGCCTCCTTTTCCAGTAATTCTGGTCTCAGAAAATTGAAACACCGCATACACAGGCTTCCTGGAAGAGACAGAATCACTTGCCCATGCAAGACGTACCCTGACTCGGCTTTGTGGACATCCATGCCAATGTCGATATACGGAATCAAGAAGCGGCGGCATAGCCTTTCCAATTGATCGCGTCCTGTATAACCGTCAACGCAGCCGAACAGCACATCGCTGCCTCGCACGGTTGGCAACACGTTTTGCCATTTATCGTTGATGGCATTTACCTCTGCTTTCGGATTGATGCCACGAATCAACCGCGATGCGATCTCGACTTTCGGTGATTGCGCCTCGATGTCAGCCTGAGTTCCTCCAACCGTCCGGTTGTGATTCTTGTCTTCATATTGGTCCGGGTCGCAGAGATCAAAGTTTCCAACGCCGATATGCGCTAACTGCTGAGCCACATGCGAGCCTCCGCCGCCCAGTCCTATAATCGTGGCCCGTACAGCGCGGAGGACGCTTTCGCTTTCTGGGCCCAGGAAACTCTGTCGAGTCTGCCAACTCATGTTGTCGCTTCCCAAAAAACCAACCGTGAATCTACAAGTGTGAATCGAGACATCGCCACCGGCTCGTGCCGTCCTGGATACCAGCACCAACCGATGATTCGATCACGGCTCAGGAGCAATGCTCCATGCGGTAGCGCCGGGCGCACGTGCCAAAAGTCCGGAACGAACTTTGCCCATTCCCTCCAGTCCACGAGGCTCGGCCGAGGCACTCCCGCATGATCGTGGAGGTGAACGTGGAAGATACCCACCTCCTTTGAAATCGCGATTTGCAAGGCAGACCGAATCGCCGCAGAGCTAAAGCGCGCACCCACACTTGGATCAAACTCATAGTGCTCATCGGCGACCGGATGATATTCGTGAGCGAGAACGAGTACGCCCTGCTGGATCGTTCCGAAGCGACACGATATAAATCCGACCCGCTCAGCGGCGTGTGGATGTGGCCTCCGCAAGTCCTCTCGCATCCGGAGCACCAAGCTCCCTTGGACCTTGAAACTTACCTTCATTGGAGTGCCTTCAAATGCGCAGCAAGGACCTGAGCGGGCCGCTGGTTTGCGGAGACTCCCTGCCAGGACCAGGTGTGCCACTGCCGATCAAGCAAGTACACAGTAGTCCAATTCAATCCGAGACCAGCCACACGAGCCCCGAGATAAAGACGCGTGCTGTAGCCCTCGCGGGAGTGGAGACAGAGCACAGCGTCGACCTCTGGCGGTTGCCGGTCGGGCGGGAGCCGAAGGCCTTCCAGGTACATGAGAGCCTCGCCGCCTTGCTGGACTTCCCGAGCGCTACGGCAGAACGCCTGTAATTCCCGGACCTCTTCCTCCGAAATCATGACGACGCGCCGCCACGGACATGGCTGACAAACGACTCACCGCCCTTGATTCGAATGTGAGCATCATCTGCGAGGGGAACGAGTTTCCCGTCGATGAGCTGTTCCAATTCATAGGTTGGGTCGACGCCGACTGCCCTCTTGAACACGCTGACTACATAGCGGCCAGGGCGAACCTGCTTCGGATGGGTATCCACGGTGACCGTCACGAGATGCGGGTGATGCTTCTTGCCGTGACCCCCGGACCGTTCGACCTCAACGAGGACCAAGTCGACTTGCTCCTGCGTGACTTCCTCGATTGCTTCAGTGGTGTGGTTATTCATGTTGACTCCAATTGGTTCTATCAATTCCGGACTTCGAACGTGCCAGCCCAGAAGGTGCGGCTTCCCCTGGCAAGTTCCACTCATGCCCAGAATTGCATCGGGCAGAGAAAGCCAAGATATTGCCCCACCCAAATACTGCGATTGGGCAGAGTCGATTTTGCCGTTCCAAAGAAATGTATTCTCCACCCCTGCGGCAAAATGGGCGGGTCTGAATCGCATATACTGGCGTAGGCAAGAGAGCGGAATGACGGAGATCTCCTTCGCAGCCGTTGACTTTGAGGAGGTTCTCGGCAGGCTGACCCTGCACGCCCAGAATCTCGGTGCGGCATTAGTGTGTGTCGGCCTCGACGAGAGGGTGCTGCGGGGAGGCGAATCTGCCGCAGACTTGGCCCAGAACACGTTGCTGAAACTGCTGAATCCCCAGGACACCACTGTCAGGTGGTCCGACGATAGGGGGCAGCCAACCACAGCGGGAGTTCTGGCATACCTTCAGAAAGTACTCGACCGAGACTTCCTCGACCTGAAGAAGTCCAGCCTCTATAAGACAACTGTGTATCCGGATTCAGAGGGAGCCGACGCCGAGGAGGATGAAGACGGCGAGGGCGGGATCACTCTCGACCAGATGGCAGTGGTCTTTGATACGCCCGAGGGGGAGACACTGCGGCGCGAGCGAGTTCAGTGGATTCTAAAACAGTTCGACGCGGAGCCCGAGCTTCTGGAGATCGCCAAACTGCAGATCGACGCCTCGGGATACAATGCATTCTCGAACCAAGAATTGGCCCAGCTCCTCGATACTACTGTCAGGGATATCGAAAATCGGAAGAAGCGGATCAAACGGATACTCAAGAAACTTGTAGCTGCTCGCGGTGCGGAAGAGGCGAAACATGTCTAAGCGAAAGACTGAGCGCTTGCTCGAAGAGATCCGGCGCATGGCCGAACGCTTGGGGGGAGGCGACAGCGCCCTGAGCCGGGAAGAAGTCCGAAATGAACTGCGGGAGACGGGGATCGATCCGGACGAGCTGAAGACGCGCTTCCACGAAGCGGCGAAGCGACTCGCGGAACGGGAACGGTTGGCGAACCGCATCGTCCCGCTTTCTCTAAAACAGGCAATCGACGCAACTCGGCCCGGCGATCAAGTGCCAAATGACCCGGAGGCCGCACGTCTCTTTGCGGAGCGCTGGCTGGACAAGTTTCGTTCGCTTTTTGCGTTGCCGGCGGACCTCGAAGTGGCTCGGGCATACCGTAAGTCCGAAGATCTCTCAAAGACGGATCAGATGGACCTAGACCAGCTAGAGGAAGAATTGAAAGAGAAGGTCAAGAAGGAGAATGAGCGAAAAGCCTGACACTGTTCAGCTCTTGGGCCAGTCGTTCCTCAAACGCTTCGGAATCGACTGTGGTAACCGGCTGCCAGAGGTAGTCCGTGAAATCGGACTTGAGGTGGTGTACCGAGAGGCGAAGAGCTATGAAGGCGTGCTCCTCCGCATCAAAGGTGTGCCACGGGGATATATTGTCCTCAACTCTGGAATTCGGGAAGAATCCCGCAAGCGTTTCACGCTCGCGCACGAGTGTGGGCACTATGTCCTACCCGACCAGCAGGGTCTTTCCAGCCCTTGCACGAAAGAGAAAATTGAGAATTGGAACGAGGAACTTTACCACCCGGAGCTGGAAGCAAACCGCTTCGCCGCAGAAATTCTAATGCCCAGGGAGTTGGTGAGTGCATATCTTCAGGTCGAACCTGCCTTGGATTCTGTGGAGTCCATTGCTTCAGTATGTGGGAGCTCGCTGACGGCTTCAGCTTTTCGGCTCATTAGCCTGACGTCTTTTCGAGCAGCCGTGGTATGGTCGCAGAACAACCGCGCGATCTGGTACAAATCCTCTGACGAATTTGTTCGTTGGATTCGAAAGAGCGAGCTTTGTGACGACACCTTCGCTGCAGATTGCTTCAAGAACCGGCATGTGCCAGACCGGCTTGAGCCAGTGCCCGCATCGGCCTGGCTTTTCGAAAACGGCCTAAAAGAAAATGCTCAAATCTGGGAACATTCAATACCACTCCCCAATTACGATGCTGTGCTCTCGCTGTTGGTCATGCGCGAGCCAGTTGAAGCGTGGGATGACTCCGCTCCAGCCGAAGGGGAGTTAGATCCAAGTGAGTTCACGGTGAACCGTAGGCGATGGCCTTCGAAGCGATAGCGCGAGCTGCGGCGCGTTCTGCAATCTGAAGGCTCACCTCACCATACACTGGCTGGCATTCAAGTTTGAGGGGCTGCCAAGGCCTCAAGAACAAGCGTAATGAAGTATTCACGCGGGCCGGGCTAGGCATTGTGTACGAAGGCGGCGGGAGGCCCGCCGCCGGGCCTTCCGCGCAAGGAGTTAACCGGTGGCCGTGATCGCTGTGAGAATCTCGGCACTGACCCGTTGAACCTGCTCTAGTGACTCGGCCAATGTTTCCTTGTCGCCGGAATAGAGTTGAATGTAGTCTGCGGAGTTTTGCGCTTTCAGGCCGATGGCTTCCGAGACCACAAACGCGACCGCCTCGGCTTCCGTCTCACGGACGCACTTCGTCGTTTCGGCGCGGCTGCCGTTTTGGTGCAAGAGGGAATGCGCGGTTTCATGCACGAGCGTGGTGAATTCTTCTGCCGATGATTGGCCGGGAAGCAACACGATTTTCCCAGGCGAGCATTGTCCCTGTGCCGGATAGATTGCGTTGGAATACTCAAGTTGAATTCCCCGACTCGCGATAAATTCCTTCATCCGCTCCGTGTGGCCGCACGGATCACCATCGGCATTACCAAGCTCAGGGAGTGGCTTGCCGCCGGTGTCGGTCACGTCGAACACGTAAACCGCTCGGAACCGAACGGCTGTTCTTTCGGTCTCTTCCCGTTGGTCGGATATCTCCGTCTCTTTGCGTAGCAGAACGGGTGCAAGAATCAAGATTCCCTTTGCGCCCTGCTTTACGTAGCGTCCGAGTTGCTTCCAAGTTTGGAATCCGGCGACGTGAGTCGCTTCCGGCCTCTGCGATGCGATGAGCATAATGTTGTGCAGGCTGTAGCGGTGGAAACGCGCCATCGCAGCGAGATACTCTCTCAGCGTCTCACTGTGGCCCCTTTCGAGAGCCTGACTGAGTTGCTCGATGGCCTTACTTGCGATTTGTTTTGCTTGCTCGACTTTCATGGTTGTTCTCCTGTTTTGGGAGCTTCTTGCCCCCTTCACCACACAGCGAGGGGGCAAGATTCCGAAACAGAGGACAGGAGCGGAGAGATTGGCGCGTCCAGGTCAGAACGAGCTGCACGCTTGAGTGACACAGGTTTTCGTGGCGCGAGAAGTGCTAGTGGAGGCCGGAGACGTGTGGGTTTACACGCCGGGACGCGACAATCTCAAAGCGTCAGAGCAGGAGAGCAAGCCGGGTTGCAATGTTGGCGGCTATCGAACAGACTGATCGTTCAGGGGAGACTGATTCAGTGCTCCTTCGCGCGGCCTCTTTTGCTTGTGGAGAATCCCGTCCCGCTGCTGGATGCAATCGCATCGGAGGAATTCCTGAGATAATGCAGAACGCTATGCGCATAATCTCCACACGTGAGCTCCGCACTCGTCTCGGTGAATTTCAGAAATCGTGCGAGCTTGCTGGGCTTGACACGGAAGAATCCCGGGCGCGCCTCGTGGAAAAGGTGGTCGATTCCGAGAAGAAGCTCCGCGCGCTCTCAATGCGGAAATTTGCTGGTTCCATCGACCCGTCTGGAAGAGATTTCCATCCGCTGAAGGCCATCGTAAAACACTTCGAAGCGGGGGATCATGACGAAGCAGTATGGCTTGCCTTCCTGACTACGCACTTCGGCCAAGAAGCAAGGAAAACGATCCGCCTCTTCTATGGAAAATTCGGCCAGGGTCAGTGGAATTGGGAAGCTGTTTGCCATGATCCTAGCGCAGTTGGCGAATGGATGGCGTCAAATCCCAAGAAGGTTAAGCGCCTAAAATTTGGAAACCATCGAAAACACGAGACAAACAATCCGACCAGTTCTGTTGGCACGGCGGGGGTGATCCAGTCTTTCAGTGAGTGGGTCAAGCAGACTGGCCACGGAAGTCCGTACCGAGCACTACGGGCCGCTGCAAACGGCAAGATGCCTAAAGCTGCCTTCGACAACGCCTACCACAAGATTTCCGTGACTCGGTTCGGGAGAACGGCGAAATTCGATTTCCTCTGCCTTCTGGGGAATCTGGGAGTCCTGGAAGTCTCGCCCCCGCACTGCTACCTGGCTGAAGGCACCGGCCCGAAGAGGGGCGCGGTGCAAATGGTCACGGGAAAGAAAAAAGGGCGCATCACTGCCGAAGTCGAGAAGACAATGCGACGGCTCCGAAAGCACCTCGGTGTGCCTGTCGAAGCCATGGAGGACGCGCTCTGCAATTGGCAGAAACACCCGAGATCAATGGGAGGAGTAGCCGAACTGGGATACGTGACAACGACGTGCGGCTAGTTCTTTGCTTTGTTTACTCTCTTTCCGAACGGGCCCGTCAGTCCCCAGAAGCGGCCCGCTTCGGCGGCGTCGTCTCACCGAGTGGGAGGGCGATGATTTCCGGTGTAGCCCAGGGCTCCAGGAAAATTGAATCCCATCGCTCGGGCAGCTTGCGGGTCTTCATCTCTTCTAGGAGGTCACGCTTCTCCACCTGAGCGAGTAGGGGGTAGACCGTTGGAATCCCAGCACGGTGTGCGGGCTCAAGGAACTCGCGCTGCGCTGAGCAGGCGAGCAGCGTATATTTCTCGGTGAGTGTTTTCAGCACGTCGATAGCCGCGTCAAGGTCTGAGAATGTCGTGCTAACGGCTTCATCGGGAACGCTGTGCGCCGCTCTTTTGCTGGCGAACCAGTTAGCCTTCTCGGCAATGCTAATGACCATCTTCCGGTCCTCACCCAGAAGGCGCTTACAAGCCGAAATGTCCCAGCCCACCGCAAGCTGTCCCGCCTCTTTCAAAACCCCGGCGCGGACTCTAGCAGCGTCGGCAGCGTAGTGGCGTTCGAAGCAGCCCCAGAGCTGCCCGGGTTCACGGATAAGAATGTCGAGAACTCTTACCAGGTTCACGTCTCCATCCTGATAGGATGCGCTCGCAAGGCGTCTGATTCCCGCCGTGGTCGCCACGGCGTAGACGACTTGGGCCCATTCGCTAAAAATGCTGCGTGGGCGGCCCTGCAGCCGAGGGTTGAACCGAACGATCTCCTGATGGGTGCGGAAAACGTAGCGGTTGAAGAGGAGACCGATGACCTCTTCGCGGATACTCCGAAGGAGTTGTGCAGTCATTGAACTATTTTACCGCAGTTAGGGCGTTGAGCCGTTGATTAGTGAACTTCTGGAGACGCTGGGCCTTGAGAATTTGTTGGAAGTGTTCTGGTTGTCTATGGTCGGCCCGACTCGATCCTCACCAAACCGTCGAGCCCAAGGTCGCGGAGGGCCTGGCGCAATTCCGATTCAACGTGACGGAGGTCTTCCCCCCGAACTGTGAATGATGCGTCGAGGCCAAGTGATAGGTCTTGGCTAGACGAACGCAGCTTCGGTAGCAGCTTGGTGCCGAGTTTGTTCCACTGCTCTGGCGGGATAGATCCTCGCAACGAAAGACGAACGAGTTGGTCAGGCGGTACCGCTTGTGGTCCCGGCGATGGTGGCGGTTCGAGGATCAAGTCACCCGAAGTCGGCGGAGGGGCTGGCGCGACAAGGGCGTCCTTCGGTGATTCTTTTATCGTGGCAGCACGTGCCCTCGTGAGAAGAAACGTCTTATCATCAAAAACAACCTCCTCGGCACCGATGGCCTCTTTGAACCATACACGCTGGTAGCCACCAGTGGAGTTAGGTCCTGACGCCAATCCGAAGTCACCCTTATCCACAAAAGTTACGATCTGTCGCTTCAAAACTTCCTCCGGGTCAAGCAGGCGCGTGAGTGTGCCGTCAAGAAACGCTTGTCGCAGTCCCTTCAGTGGCCAGATTCCACTCTCCTTCAGGGCCGGAGGCCAGTTACGGTCCAAGTAGCCTGCGCCAACCGAATCATTGAGCAAACCCTCTGCTTTCAGGGCAGCGGTGACTCGGGCGCTCAGGTTTGCGGAGGCGCTAGCGTGGCCGGCACCGAGGTCAATTTCGCGCACTCCTTCGGTTCCTTGAGAATCAGCAATTACAGCGTGCCGGTAACTTGCCCAAACCTCCTCGCGTAATGCTTCTTCAGATTCTTTGATATTGCCAGCGACTTCACTGCGCTCGGAAGCATCGAAGTCACTTCCTAGCACGCCCGAAGAAACGTCCTCTCCGACGCGCTTCCATGCGAGGTAAAGTTCTGCTTTATCTCGCAATCCGCGACCCGGCTTTCGAACGACCCAGACGAGGGCTGCCGGATGGAAACGGGGCGATGTCCCGCGCTCGCGAGTCCAAGCGCCTGTCTTTTTTCGTATGTCTCCGGTGACGTCCCACTCAATGTCAGGATCGAGAACTACAAGGGTCAGTTTCGGTGTGTCCGGTACGTCCGCACCGTCAACAATCAGGGGTTGGACAGGAATTGCGCGGCCTTTATCAAACTCCTGCTTCACCGCTGTTCGAATGGCCTTCGTCACATCTGCATCATCGAGCGCAGCCCTTCGGTCTCCGACAATCTTCTTCAGTGTCGGTTTGTATCCAATACGGAAACCATCGGTACCGATTCGCTTAATGAAGAATGATCTTCTTTCGAGCGCAGTGGCCGCATTATCAATCGAGGTCACGTCGAGGTCTGGTTCTCCCAGAGCAAAGCGAAGTTCGGGAAGGTATGCCGCTTTGTCGCTGGCGACGCCGGTGGACTCGAACAGGATGGCAGCGCCCACTCTTCGATGAATGTCGCGGAGCGGTCCCTCCCTGTCGGCGTCTAGCGTCTTGGCATGGCTATGAGTCCCCGCGATGTCCACTTCTATGGCGGGTAGGAGTCTTTGCTCTCCCAATTGGCCTAGGATTGTGGCCTGGAATTCGGGCATGTCGAGTGGGGCAGAACCGAGCGTGATGAGGGGCTCCCTGCGAGCTTTCCGAAAACTCTCTCTCGCCGCCCATGAGATCCACTGCGCAAACATTGCCAATGTCCCGCGCGTGCGCTGGTAGTGAGGCAGACCTTGCCACTTCCGTTGGAAGACTGAAATAGTTGCGGGGTGAAAAGGATAAGCAGCTTCAAAGCGAACTCGCAAATGCTCTCGTGCTTTCGCGTCAGTCGTGATGGTGTCAACCGCCGTCCATTCTGGCGGCAATTGGTGCTTTCGTTCGAAACACCATTCCGCATAGCTCTTCGCAACTGCTTTGCGCACGCTGTCTTTGCCTAAGTCCTCGAACAGCCGCCGTCGAACAACCTCGCTGATTTCGCTCTCGTCGTTTGCTATGAGGTCTTTCGCCACTCGGCGAACAACCTTGCTGATTCGGTCGAGCCATTGCTGGTCGAAGTCCGTCATTTCAACTTGGCTGCGAGGTAGGCTAATCAGTGCCGCGCTCCCGGGAGTGCCTGTGGTCGCGCGAGCTGTGTTATCCAGGAATGAATAAAAGCTCTCTGCTCCATTTCGGTGCCGATTGAAATAGTTGAGTACCTCGTCGAAAAGCAAGAGGACATGGCCGCCTGCGGTCTGAAAGAGACGCCCAAGTGCATCGGTTCCAGGTGGCGTATTGCGCGCCTGCGGGCCCAGCGACTGCACGCCCGCTGCCCCCGCAAGTTGGTGTGCCAAGTCGATCCAAGGGGTCTCTTTTCCTTGCGTGGGGTCCCATGCGTTACCCACGAAAATCGCGACCTTGGCTGTTGGAAGGTGGCCCAGATTGTTGTTTTTGAGGAGTGCTTGTACGTCTGGGTGCCCGGCTGAGGCTTTGGAATTGTGAATCAGATGGTACAGGGCTGTCAGGGTGTGAGTCTTGCCCCCGCCGAATTGTGTGATAAGGCTGAGGACCGGGGCGGTATTCTGGGTTTCGCCGGAGAGACGGCGAAGAACGAGGCCCAAGTGTTCTGTCAGAGCGCGTGTAAAGCAGGTCCGGTCAAAGAACTTCTTGGGATCAAGATAGTCCTTCGGTGCGGTGCCCGCTGCCACTTGTTCGAGGGCAATGGCAAACTCGTCTGGATTGAACGAGCGGCCTTCGCGGACTTCCGTTCTTGGCGTTGTTACCTTGTACCAAGGTTCCATCGTTTATTCTAGGGGCCTTTCGCTCATGTCGGCGGCAGCCTTAATGGCTTCTCGGAGGTCAGCACTCCGAGTCTTGCGAAGGATAGCAGAGGAGTAGGCATCCGTTAACGGCGTTCGTATCCCCTTCGCGAGATTGTCTGCAAGATAGGCAATCCCATTTCGGTCGAGAAGGCTTGGGACACTGGCCAAAGCACAGTCAGCGAGATATTCCGGCGTCAACTTTTCGTCGGGAATGGTTGCTGGCAGGTCAGTATAGAGGACGACTTTCAAGCCATTGAGTTCCATCGATTTTACGTTTTCTCGCGAAGTTCGACCTTCGCGAACTCTTAGCCACTCGCAAACCCTCGTTTCCTCGTTGCCCTTAAGGTCTAGGACGAGGATCGCACCGTTCACCTTACTCCCCTTCGGATGAATTACAAGCGTAGGCGCACCTCCACGGCTCTCGCTAAGCCTTGCATATTCCACGGGCCAGGGTGATTCACACTGGATGTGATCAATGATGTGCGCGCCAATTTCTTGACCAGGATCGGTCAACAATGAGCCGTATGCGAAGATTCCGATGTTGTCTTCGTTCCATAAGTGCTGATCCGCGCGTTCATTCGTCATCGCGGCACCGCCAAAAGCATGGCGTCGAGGAGACGCTTCTCTTCGCTGTCCTTCGGGTAAAGGGCCGAAAGGGCGTTGGCCAGACGGAGAAAATCCGGGTTGCGCTCTATCTCGGCTTGGAGCAACGCGCGAAGGGCAGTTGCTTCGCCTCGCGCTTGGAGGAGTATTGCAGCGTGAACTCGGTCGAGCGTTGTCGCTTCACGCCGAGGAGCCAAGGCCTCGCCCTCTTCATGCTTCGCGCCCCGGCCTTTGCGGGGGCTCTGGCGACGTTTTTGTGTTCCTGCTGTGTCGGGCTCTTCGGGGAAAAGCATGTATTGCGGCTCGCGACCACCTGTTCGTTCCAGCGCACGAGCGACCGCGTTTGCGCCACTGATACCGAAGAGTTGCTCTTCCCGTTCCAGAACTGGAATCAATCGAACGATGCCTTTCTTTGTTTCGATGATTCGACCGTCCCAATATTCCAGGTGAATTCCAAGAGGCTGAGCGAATCGGCGTACCACATCATAGATGAGAACGTAACCCTTCTTAGGCTTGGCTGCCTCTTCTTCGTCGCCTTCTTCCTCATCGGGCTCTTCGGTTTCTTTACCGTTGCCACTAGGTTTGACGACGCTTTGCAGGGTCCAGAGGAAAAGGGCCGTGAGACGGGCATCCTCTTCTAGTGCGGCGGCAGCGCCATTCCGGGCGCGCGCCTCAGCGGTGCCCAAGACTTGCTGGAGCGCCGAACGACCGACAACTTCCCAAACTTTTTCGAGAAACTCGTCTAGCTTCACTTCGCGGCCTTCGGCTGTCTCAACTTTGTCGTAACGGCTGAAGAGCTCCAGCGCGGGACCAATACAAGAAAACACTAAATCAGCGCCTCGGATTCCTTCGCCCGATAATCGTTCCATCCAATCTACGATTCGGTTGGGCAACTCCCGCAGAACGTCTTCCCATCCCCCAATCCCGTGGCCTGCGCGGCGTCTTCCGATTAGGTGGACGCTAGAGCCGAGCGCAGCACTCTCGATGGCTCGCATCCTTCCGGGACGCTCTGTGGCTACGGGCCAGGAAGCAGTTATCATCCATCTGCCCGCCAGGAGCCCAGAGATCAATGCTTCCCATCCCTCGGTTGTCTTGTGGGCAAAAACCACACATCCAACCCCATCGTCCCTGAGGATACGAGATCCTTCAGCAAATGCTTCTCGCATTGCATCTTCAAAGAAGGATTTGTCCTTTGGCCGGCCCTCCACTGTGCACTTCATCCCGTCTTGAACGATCTCTGGGCATTTCGGCGTAAGAACGTTTGTGGGATCAAGGTCATTTCGAATCACGCCGTGGCCAGACAACGATCGCTTAATCCAAACGAAAAAGAAGTCGGATAGGTCTGCGTACGGGACGGCATCGTAGTAGGGTGGGTCAGTGAACCAAACCGTCGCCGTGTCAGATGGCAATGGGCTCTTACGCGCGTCGGCTTGTTGCGTTTGAGCAGCCTTTGTCAGTGCTGGAGACAGGCCTTCTACAACTCTGATGACCCATTCAATTGCTCCCTCATATCCACCGGACTCCGTGGAAAGAGGGAATGTTTCGCAGAAATCCCAGACGATGGGAAGTGCTGGACGACCAAATGTCCCACGTACAAACTCGCCGGATGTGGCCCAACTTGCCAAACTAGAATTGAAGTCTGTGCATCGGCTAATGGCGAGCGCCGAAAGCGCTCTCACTGTGTTACTTTCAGGCAAAGATGAATTGATCGAACGACACGAATTGCCGAGGGTCGACAAAGCTAGTTTTTGGCGGCTGGTGAAGAGGTCGCCCCATGTGTCCATTCCGTACTTATGCACGGAGAAGGCTCGGCCTGCGCCAGAACCGCCACCAACGGGTGTGGCCTCGTCGGGTACGAGACTTAGGCTGGTCGTCAGTGGTTTTGAGGTGGCTTCAGCTAACTTCTTATTCGCTTTGTACAAGGCTTCGTAATCGCGGTCAGCGTCCAAGCGATAATTCCGGCCAGTGGTGTCGTCACTGATTGTTACAACGGACAGCAAGCGTGCTCCACCAATGCGTTCGCGTTCCTGGCCGTAAATCACATCTGCGCCGCCGTGCTGTGCGGAGAGTTGAGCACGCACCCGGTCAGGGGATAGCACCGTCTTGCATGCAAGACAGGTCGCCTTGGCCCTTGTTACTGTTCCATGTGGCACTTCGCTGTCACTTCTCGGAGTGAAGATTTCGAATTGAATCTCAGGCGCGCGGTTCGTGGGCCGCACAACTTTGAAGCGTAGCGCGCGCTTGCGACTGGACTTCTTACAGAGCCAAAAAGAGCGCATGAGAGGAATTTCTGCTCCGCAGTTCGGAGCTTCACACCGCACCGTTCGCGCCCACAAATACGCTATTGGTCGCGCCCCATCTGGATCAGAGGGATAGAACTCAGCGAGTCGTCGTTCCACCTCTTCCTTGATTTGTTTGCCAACGCGGCGAAGCTCCCCCGCGAGGCTAAGACCATGACGCGGAACATCTTCGAGAAGCACTTTTAAGATGAGGCAGGCAACCGGGTTCAAGTCACTGGCGAAAGTGTCGCAGCCGACGCGCAGCGCTTCGAGGGGAATTGAGCCGCCACCTGCGAATGGGTCAACGACGAGGGGTGCCTCGCTGCCGTGTGCAGCCTTGACTAGGGCGCGGGCACATTCGAGATAGGTCTGATTGGCTGAGTTGTCCCAATTTGAAAAGTCAGCGATGAACTTCAACAAAGCCTTCCGCAAACCTTCGTCGCCTGGACCCAGGGCAATCATCGGCACAGGTGCCAGCAATCGTCGTGCTTGCGCCTTGAATTCCGCCGGACAGTGCTCGTCGCAAGGATCGGGCAAAAGCAACGCCATGAGCATCGCCCGGCAAGCGGCGAGCGGTCGTCGTGCCCACCAAAGATGCAAGGTCGAGGGATGCCCGTGCCGAATGGACTTCTCGCGCGCCGAGTGTTTGCTCACCTCGGCAACCGGAAAATCCACTTCCGCCAGCCTCTTGCACTCCCTCGGGATCATGTCTCAGGTTTTCTCGTTTCCGCCCGTGACCCAAGCATCCAGGGTCCCTTCGGCTGCTTTTGCAATAAGCCAAGTTCCAAGAGAGACCGACGCCACAGCGACGGAAGGCGGAATTGGCATTGAAGGTGCCGGGAACAAGTTGAGCATGGCGACGGTGCTACCGCCAGCAGCGAGGAACACTCGCCGGATTAGCGGCAGCCGATGGAGGTCACGGGCTTCTCGTGACGCCTTATCGCACACGAGGTTGGTAAGGTCACGCAGCTGAGCCTGCCAAGGAGTGTCGAGATGGCCTTCTTGAGCGATCATCATTCCGACCACGCGGCCCAACGTGGCAACGATCAAATCCACTGAAGCGGACTTGAGCGCCGTGGCACTAAGGAACTTGCGCTCCATGTCGAGAAACCCATCCAGCCTGTCCTGCCTCTTCAGAGATAGGAAAAATTGCCATGCCTCAGGGTCGGGCTCCGCGCGGACTTGTTCATACGTTTTGTGCATTTCTCGGAGAATTAGACATGACTCTAGAAGCCCGTCGACAAGCATGGCGCGAGCGGCCGCTCTGTCCCCGACTAGCTCTGCCTTGCGGATTTGGGAATCAATTTCGAATACCTTCTGGGTTCTATCAACAAGTTCGATGGTCACAATTGTTCGACCTCCATTTGTGACTGGGCCGGGCCGCACCTGTTAATGACATTTGAGAGAGCACGCTGCCTGGCTCCTCGGTCGTATCTGTTGATAAGCCTTATGAGCCTCTCGGACCTGCCTTCAGACAGCATGCGGAGTCGCGGGCCTGCCGGAGGCTGGCCCTGGGCAAGCCCGGAGGCAGGATTATCTTGGGGTTGCAAATTGCCGGTACTGGCCATCACGCTTTGCTCAGCGTTCGCGTACCGAGACGGAAGTGGGCTATTTTTGTGATAGCCTCCCACGGCTTACTAGCTGGGTCTTTGATTGAGTTAAGACGCGGCTCATCTTTGGCGCAATCGGTGACGACATAAAGCCAATAGCAGTCCCTGCGATCCTCGGCAACTCGATGCTCGTTTGGCGTAATAATGATCTCACCTTCACTCGCAGCCAGACCCTTCACTTCGATTAAGCGGAGCTCGCCGGAACGTGTATCCAGACTTGTCAAGTCGTAGCCCAAGTCTTTCTCATGCACATCGGCGACGGCTCGGCCCTGGGCGCGTTCGTACTCCATCGCAACCCGCATGCCCGTGTCTTCGGTTTCTTTACTCGGGTGGAGATTGCTGAGTTCGGGCCGCGTCCGCTCAGGGTGCGGAAGAATGAGAGCGGATGTAATCCTCTCGACGGATTGCAAAGACAACGCGATCTGCCGCTCCAGTTCTTCGCGCCGACGCTGGCGGCGTCGGCAGAGTTCATCGTGCTTTTCAACGGCGATTGCAACTCGTCCAGCAGCACCCTCGATGCCGCGTACCTTCTCGTCTTCGGCGCGCCCAATGTCTTGGTCGGCGCGAGCAATTAGCTCTGTAAGGGATATTTCAACGTGGTCGCGGATTCGCTCTACCTCCACGACGCGCTCTGTTTTGACCTCCTCCAGAAAAGGATTGAGCGCCTGTTCCTGAAGAAAGGCGGTTGGCTCAGCGAGACTGGCGACGCCGGGCAGCGGCTCCGGGTGGGCCGCTGGCTGGAGGTCCCCTAAGATTGCAGGCTCACGCAAGAAGGACTCTCCTGACTCTACCTGTTCAACGGCGAAAAGGCGTTCGTGAATGACCTGCCCCAATCCGTCCACGACTCTTGCTCGATAGAAGTCGAGCCGCGCCGGGCGCTCATGACGCAGCGAGTAGAAGCAAGCGCCATCGGCAAACACCGGCTGCGCCTCTTCAAACGCATGTCTGCGTAAGGCTTCAAAGAGAGGATGGCCGGGCGTTACCCATTCGAGAGCGTTCTCGTCTGCAACAATCCGGTCAGTCGAAATCCGAGGATATCTTCCGCTGAGACGCGGGAGCCGCCAATTGTCCGATTTTTCAAAGCGCCGCAGTTTGCTTGGAGTGGGACCGGGATCAAACGTGTGTTGCAGCGACGCATGGGCGGTCAGATTCAGCGAAGCAAGCGGCGCAGCTTCGAGCATGAAGCGTGCAATTGATTCTGGAACGACGCGCCGTTCCTGAGCACGTGCGCGTCGTTCCACAAGCATTTCGAGATTGAGTTTCTTCGTCGCCAGGCCCTCTAGGGCGGTTTTGCAGATGGAACGGAACCGTTCTTCGCTGACATCGTGTAGGAGGCGGCTCTCAAGGTCTTGATCGCCAAGTTTGCCTGCGTAGTAGTCGCGGAGGACGCGGTCAATGTGAGCGGCGGGGAGCACCTCACCAACGACGTTGAATACTGCATCATCGTCTAGGGCATCGCGGATTTCTTGGAGTTTATCTAAGAGGCGATGAAGTACGCGTCCTTCAACGGTATTTGTGGCCACAAAGTTAAATATCAAACAGTCTTTGCGCTGGCCGTAGCGGTGGATGCGGCCCATTCGTTGCTCAAGGCGATTGGGGTTCCAGGGGATGTCGTAGTTGAAGAGAATGTTGCAAAACTGAAGGTTGATACCTTCACCTGCGGCTTCAGTGGCGACGAGAATTTGAAACTTGCCTTCTTTGAATTGCTCTTCAGCCCATAGGCGAGTGCCCGGCTCGTCGCGAGAGCCAGGCTTCATACCGCCGTGAATGAATCCAACCTGAAAACCCCATGAGCGGAGACGCTCAACGAGGTAATCGAGCGTGTCCTTGTATTCGGTAAAAATGAGAAGTCGCTGGTCGGTCTGCTCGAAGAACCCTTGCTCCTGCATCAATCCGCGTAGCTTTGTGAGTTTTGCTTCTACCCCGGCGGTCTCGACCTCTTCGGCCATTTTGGCCAATCGTTTGAGGTCGTCGATCTCCTCGCGGGCTTGTTGAGGATTACGGGCAATCGAGAGTAGGATCAGTTTCTCTTCCCAATTCTCCCTCTCAGATTCCTCCATTTCTTCGAGATCATCCGGGTCGGGCAACTCAACATCTTCTGCCAATAGTTGTTGGCCCCGCTTTAGAGCAGAATCCAACTTGTTCGCCCGCTTTTCGAGAGACCGGCGGACGGCGAATGTGCTGGAAGCAAGCCTCCGTTGGAAGAGGGTCATTAAGAACCCGACAGCACGCGCACGAGGGTCTTCCTCTTGGGCAGCCGCGCGCGTGCTCTGGGCCTTGACGTAGTGAGTGACCGCGCGGTAGAGATCGAATTCAGCGCCATCGATTTGAAAGTTGACGCTGTGGGGTATGCGTTTTGTGAAGATTTTCTTCGCGGCCCAACTACCGTCGGGCTGCTGCTCAGGGAAGTAGACCATCGCCTCCTTGATTCGGCGCAGGTAAAAGGGTGCCCGACGCCTGTCCATGGCTTCCCTGATTGATCGAACGTCGGCGAAAGCGTCCTCATCGAGCAATCGTAAGAAGAGCGAAAAATTAAGAGGATCACCCTTGTGAGGCGTCGCTGTGAGCAAGAGGCTGTGATCTGTTGTGTCTCGCAACAACTCGCCAAGCTTGTAGCGCAAGCTCTTTTTGTCTTCGGCGGCTGCCGACATGCGATGAGCCTCGTCCACAATTACAAGGTCCCAATGAGCCTGGCGAAGACTCGGCAGGATGTCGCTGCGCTTTGCGAGGTCAAGGGAAGTGATAATTCGAGAGTTTTCAAGCCACTGATTTACGCCATATTGGGTGCGCAACTCGGAACCGCGAAGAACCACAAACTGTTCCTCAAACTTGTCCTTCATCTCGCGCTGCCACTGAAAGGTCAGGTTGGCCGGGCATATAATCAGAGTCCTTTCGATGAGGCCGCGCAGCTTCAATTCCCGTAAAAGCAGTCCGGCCATAATCGTTTTTCCAGCTCCGGCATCATCGGCCAGTAAGAAACGCACTCGGGCCAGCTTGAGCATGAAGTCGTAGACAGCTTCGAGCTGGTGCGGCAGGGGATCTACGCGCGATATCGAGAGGCCGAAGTAGGGATCGAATTCAAATGCGATTCCGAGAGAATACGCTTGCATGCCCAGCCGGAGAAGTGCACCATCGGCCTTGTAGGAGTGGCCGGCCTGACAGACGACAAGAGATGCGATTTCAGGGGCAGAAAGTCTTACGCTGCGAAACTTCTCAGATTGCGTCCCGACCAATCCAATCTGCCAAGTTCCGTCGGAAATCTGAGCGGCGGTCTCTACACGCATAGGCTCGCTGAAGAGACTGCCCGTTAGTATCTGACCTGGCTGAATCAGTTCCGCCATTGAGAGCGTCTTCTCTTCTTTCTTCCCCGTGGATGATTGCGCCCCGCATGCTATCACAAGCTCATAATATTATTTCGGTAGCTACAGCGGTACGCAACTGGTGTAAACAAAAACCATTTGAGCAAATTGCCTCAGAACTGACTGGGTCGTCAAATGAGGTTGAACCCTTTTTTTAGTCGCTGCAATTGCTCACTCTCCCAACGAGAAAAGCCTGATGGGTCGGCCTGGAAATGTTTCCATGCCTCATTCAGCAGATCAGCAATGGGCTTAGAGCCGGGATTGTACGGCTGAAGTCCCGAGGCTTCGAAAAGTTGTTTCGCTTCAATGGCCAATTGATGAATCAAAGTTTGAGGATATGCGATCCGAAAATACTGTGGTTCCGAAGTACCAATCGTCGCCAAGAGCTCTTGCCACCTACCCTCAACCTGAGGGATTTCTGAGGAACCATCGAGCAACCCTAGCATCTCCAGAACGGCTTGTGTCCTGGCAGCGTCCGCCGGATGCGTTCGGGCAGTCCCGAAGACGTCAGTGCTCATGCGCGCGCACAATCTTAAGTTGGACCAGGCAAAGGTTGGCCCCGTGGCAAAGGTAGCAAACCAGTCGCAGGCGAATTCGACGATCCAATCTCCAAGCCATAACGTCCGGTATGCATTTAGTTCCTCGATGGCGCGCGCCGTCCATCCTGCTCGCATCGCATCATCAATCGCCTGTTGGAAGTGATCACCGATACGTCTACGCAGAGGTTGCAACAGCGCTGCTTGATTCCTCGCCAGAATGAAGTGGGCCAATTCATGGTAGAGGTCTGCCCACCCTAGGAGATGGGTCGCCTCTGCGTGTGGAACGAGGATTAGATCCATACCAGTCATGGCGCAATAGTATTGCGAACTCATAGCGGCGCAAATCGGTGCAGGATATGGGAAGGCGAATTCTTGACAGACCATGCCAACCACTTTGGTCAGGAAGCGATCTTGGTCTCGAAAGCGGCTCAGCGCGAAGAGAGGCCCCTCATCAACCGCTTGCGCCAACTCGGAGAGACGCTTATAGGTGTGGTAAAAATTCTTGGCAAATTCAGGCCTTCCGATATCCGGATCGGCCAAGACGGAGTCGATTCGGCCCTTTGCTATTTGGACCAGCCGGTGAATTCGCTGACGGCACGGTTCCGCTTCTGGAGGTACTGCCATGCCCACCATTTCTTGGTCCAAGAAGCGAAATCTTTCCGCCAAATCATGGAGTAGGGGCTGGAGAAAATGTGGCATCTAGCGCCTGCGCATACGTCGAAAGACGGAAGATGCGGTTTCATCCGCTGCATCACATATCTCATCTAACACTCGAACGATGGCATCGTCGAGCGGCACTAAGTCGTTTTCCAGTACGGTCATAGCGCGAGACAGGTCGTCCAAGAAATACGCCATCCGTGGGCGATGTCGCTCACACAATCGTTCCACCATTTCCTGCGGAAGGAATTCAGACTCAGATACGCCGTGACCCGCTTCTAATTGCTGTCGAAGCGATCCTACAATACTAGCTAGGGCTTTCCTTTGATCCAGCGTAAGCCCCGCGCGCTGATGGAAACGAGACTTCTTGATAGCCAGAATCGCTTCGTTTAGCTCTTCGGCCAATTTTGCCGACGTTTCATATTCGTGGGAGAGAGCAGAAATGTCGCTCATGGCAAAAATCCTCCTTTCGCGGGACGTTACGCAACGTCCGCAGAATCCTCCACTTCCTGGCCATAAACGGCCTCCTCCTCGTTCGCGTCGGCAGCAAACGCGCGCAACATTTCATCGCACAGTTTCAAATCTATTGGAACCCCCATGCAATGATCTGGGGTCGGCCAAGAAAGCAACGACTTACGGAAGATATCCTCCATGACCCAATCGAGATTTAGCTGCCCTTCGTAGATCCGAACCGCCAAAGGACTCGATGTTCCTCGTAGAGAGAACGGAAAGCCGGTCGTGCACACGATGCCTTCACTTGCGCCAACCGCACGCGCCGCTCCAATTCTGGGGTTCTCTAGCCTCCCATTTCGCTCTTGGACCAGGCGTAGACCCGCATTGAATTTCTTAGCGATCTCAATTGCTCCGAAAACCACACTGCCATCCAACAAAGCTTCGCGAACTAACTGCTGAATCGCATCCTGGAACCCAAGCCACTCAGATTGAAACAGACGACCATCACGTTGGAGCACTAAGGATTTCGGCTTCGGAATGCTCCCCAAGTCTGCCTTGAGACCCTCGTACACGATCGTTCGCACCTGCTGCCTCAAGAGCTTTTCGGCCTGATTGGAATCGTGGAGCCGTGTGTAACAATGACGACCACCGTCGTAGAAGAACGTAAATGCGGCCTGTCGATTCAACACATCAAAGCAGACATAGGCGTCGTATCGCGTTCCTTCCTTGAGCACCCAACCCCATTGTCGATTTACGATCAATAATCCCAAAGCGGCATATCTCAGATAGCTTGTGTAGCGCCGCTCCAGATCCGGGACGACTTCGACGCATTTTGATCCCTTTCGCAAGATGGTGTAGTAAAAACCTGACACTTTCGCAGCATCCAGGCACTGAAATTGAACTTGGTCGCGGAGAGCACGTTTGACGTAGTTGTGCAAATCGTGGTGAGCATGCTCAGGCAAAATCAAGACACCTCGTCCATGCTTAACACTCGCATGTTGAACCCCCGCAACGATTGCATCGACGTTTTGTTTCAAGGTTCGCGCGCCGCGATCATCGAAGAGAATCGTATCAAGCCTATACGAAGCCTGCAGGAAACTTCGCGTGACCGCCTCCAGCCGTCTCGTAATGTCGGACCCAATGGTGCGATCAAGCGATTGGGGAATCAGAATATACTGTGGTTCGAGCGTGGATGTGACCGCTACACCTGCGCTTCGGTCGAGCAGAGAATTCATCCGCGCCCGGCCAAGGTCACTAAGTGGTGTCTCGCCGGTGCTAACGTTTCCACCAACCTTCAATACGTGTCCTTGACCGAATTCTAGAGGTGGGACAGGGAAGAGACGGGCGCGAACAGTATGTGCCTCCGCCTTCACGCGGACCTCTGTGCCGAAAAACTGCCGACCTTGAAAGTAATTGTCGATTACCCGTCGGGTAAAGCCGAAGCGTTCTTCAGGACTTCTGATTGAGCGCCGATGGAGTTCCTTCGCCGCCGCGTCGTCAGTGCGCCGGATCAGTTTCGCTAGCCCCAGCGCCGCAAATAGGCGTTGGGCCCGGCCAGGATAGCGATACAGAATTGCCGGCGACTTAGGATCGAGAGAACGAATCCACGGAGGCGGATTCTTTCCCGCTTTCTCTACGGTGTAATCGAATACGCTAATGGGCTCGCCGGTGTCTTCCGGGACAAATCGTACCTCCTGGATCGATTTGTCCAAGGTTTCAAGCAGTTGGACAGGGAACCAGCGATTCCCGAAATGATAGAGAAACATCCTCATCTTAAGACGGTTGCGCTCTTCGCAACTGAACCGGTCAACCGCCCATGCCACATCCACGTACTTGTGTGCGAGCTTGATCCCAACGAACAGCTTGGCGTCAAGGTAACGCAAATGAAAGTGGAAGCCTTCGTATAGATCGGTTTCGCGACTAATTTCATTACCGTTCAGAGGATTTTTGGAAAAGAACGTCTGAGGACTCGAAGACCACAGACTTGGATGTGTCCACATCGGCCCCCGAAAGCAAAAGTTCAAAAAACCTATTGCAACGTGACGAGCTTGTCTGTCCAAGGTCAATAGATTGTCTCGGTGTACCTCCGGAGAGGGCTCCAGCATTACGATGTCCGGCGGCAAATGGTATTCAAGCTGATCGATTTGCTTACCTGCGGGCACTGCCAAATAAAACCGGCCTGAATCGCGAACAAGGGTAACCGGACATTTCTCGTGAATCGCTACGTGCGTCGCCAAAATATTCAGGTTCCGGTCCACTAGGTCTGGATTGCTCACCGTAGCGCGGTCGAGACCTTTAACCTCTACCAGGCGGTACTCAAAACCGAGGCGGCCCGGCTCTTCGACTTCGTACAGGTTGATGCGATAGTTATCCATGGTTCTGGCTCCCTACAAATATTTCGGTACGGACAAAATCGACACGAATTCGGATTCTCAGTGTGTGGAAGATTCTCTAGGGCCTGCGGCTCATACGACCCATCCCCACACAACGCACGCAAGTCCTCGGTACTCCGGTACATGAAATCTTCCAATTCATCAAACGAGGTCTTATCAATCGTGTGACGAATAGCGAGAGCTTGACCTAGCTTGATTTCCCAAAGCTCGATGTTCTTTGGGTCGGAGACGGGCCACGATTGATTGCGGCACAGTAGCCAGGCATAAAGCGACATCTGCAGACGGGCGTCACTACCTGAGGCTGTCTCGTAATCCTTCCAGTCAACCACGCCATACTGCCCATAGCTGCGGCCAAAAAGGAGGTCGATCTGACCCTTAATTCGCACGTCGTTGTACTCCGCTGAAAGTGCAACTTCTGGGCGATAGTAATTCCTCCCCTCCACGTGCCGCAGAAAGTCATTCAGCTTCGATAAGTTACGGAGGGCACTTTCGACGGAATCCACGGTAGCCACGTACTGGCCCTCCGAAACAGGGACTTGGAACTCGTGTGAGAACAACGCAGCGTAGTCTCCCTGCGCTTTCTTCTTTGACATTCCAGGTTCTCGATATCGTCGCTGTGAGGAGAAGCTGAATTGCCGCTCCGCCAGGTTCCGTGCCCCAGAAATGACCTCTTCCCAAGGCACTGGGCAGCCATTCTGCCAACAGGGAACGACAAGCGTCTGAATGGCCTGGTGGACAATGGTGCCTCGCCACGCTTCCAGGCTTTTCAGCTGACTAAGCAGAAAGCTCTCTCGCCGGAGCGGATCACGAGCGTTGTGCCACGCGGCGAGGTCTGCAAAGAATAATTGCCGTGGACAGCGGCGCATCCGGCGGTCGGTCGAAAAGGACCAATCCAATCCCATCTAACGCTCCTTCTTACCTTCTTTTTTGCCTATCTTCTTATTCGTCTGGCGGTCCTCCAACAAGTTAAGCAGCGCCTCCCAGTCATCTGGTGAAGCAACCTGACTTGCCCGATGAAAAAACCGTCGTGCCTGGACGTTTGCGTTCAGCGGTTCGAGTTCCTTCGGCAATTTATTGGCCAGGGTAAGAAATTCCAGGGAATCGACTTTTAGTATTCTGGCAAGTTCGCGAATCGTTTCGACCGCCGGTGTATATGAAACCCGCTCGTTCTCTATCTTCGACAAGTAGGTGAAGTCAACACCGACCTCACCCGCGAGCTGACGTAGAGTCAGTCCCCGTTCCTTCCTGACTTGCCGAAGCCGCTGCCCGAATGTCATGGCCCAATTCTCCCGAAAAGAGCATAGCGAAATGTTGAGTTGAAGTCAACATCAAACAAGGGCACGTTTAGGGACGAAATGCTGGAACGATTGCATTACCAGGATAGGGACGAACCTCTTGAACCGCCTGGCCGCGATTCTTAGGATCGTTTAGCCGGTCAGGTCTGGACGGCGGGAAGAGAGACGAGGTCGCCCCGAGCAACAGCATTGGGACCGCCTGCGGCGTTGTCTTTGCGATCCACGCCCTCCGAAGTGCGCGAGTCCATGGAACACGAAAGATATGGCCCCCGAGGGGGAGGCCACGGGTTGGGAACAATTTGGGAACACTAACCGCCGAATACGGCCATAAACCATGATACAAGATGCGCGAAAAACATAGACGAGACAACTACATAGCTATTTGGCGTTTGCCTTGGGCGCAGGAGGTCCGCGGTTCAAATCCGCGCGCCCCGACCAAATCCTTCCATCAGCCACACCAGTACAAGCTAAGGCCATTGCTTCCGTAACGGATTTTCTGGTCGCCGTGGAAGCGTCTCGGCCGAAGGCTTTTCGGCGCTTTTTGATGCCAGCGCAGTCTTGGCGGTCTGGGCTCTTCGCCCAATATTCGCCTTGCATCCGTTCCCGGAGCCGACTAATCTTGCAGTTTCCTGAACATTCCGGCACCGCACCCCAGAGGAAGGAAGCTGACTATGGCCACCTCCGTTTGGAAAGGCTATCTGACGTTCGGCCTGATCTCCATTCCGATCCGCTTGTTTCCCGCCGCACGCAGCGAGCGTATCGGTCTGAATCAACTGCACAAAGTGTGTCATTCGCGCATTCGCATGCCGCTGTTTTGTCCGACATGCAACCGTATGGTGGAGCGTTCGGAGATCGTCAAGGGCTACGAATACGACAAGGATCAATACGTGCTGTTTGATGAAGAAGAGCTGGATAAGATCGAGCCGGAGTCGGCGCGCACGATGGAAATCCTGGAGTTCGTGAAGATGCAGGAGATCGATCCGCTCTACTATGACGCGTCTTACTACATCACGCCGGAAGACGCGGGAACCAAGGCTTATGAGCTCTTGCTCAAAGCCATGGAAGACTCCGGATACGCGGCCATCGCAAAACTCTCCATGCATCAGCGTGAACATATCGTGGTGATCCGCCCGCGCGCGAACGGCATGGCGTTGCACACCATGTTCTATGCCAACGAGATCCGCCCGGTCGCCGAGTACGCCCGCCCGGAAAAGGCCGCACCGAAGGAACAGGAAAAGAAGCTGGCAATGCAATTGATCGAAAGTCTCGCAGCGCACTTCGAGCCCAGCAAGTACCGGGACGAATACCAGGAGAGCATGCGCGCTATCATTGCGGCGAAACAGCAGGGCCAGGAAGTGACCGAGGCACCCCACGCGAAGCTCGCGCCGGTGATCGATTTGATGGCGGCGCTCAAGAAGAGCCTCGCCGAAAAGGGACCAGCCACCGCTGCCAAGAAACCGCCGGTCCGCGCCATCCCGGTCGCAGCACAGACGCAGAAGAAGGCGAGCAAGAAGTCCGCAGGCTAGTCCTCGATGAGCACAACCGAACGATTCACCAGGCGTGAGGTCCAACGCATCCTGGACGTCACCGAGAAGCAATTGGACTATTGGGAGAGGCTGCGCCTGGTCTCTCCTCGAAAAGGCGGCGCCGAAAAATTCTACGACTTCCGCGATCTAATTGGTTTGCGGACCGCCAAGCAGCTAATTGAAAAGGGGATCTCCGCGAATCGTCTGCGGCGTTCGCTCGTCGCGCTCCAGCGGCAGCTTACAGAAGTTCGGGAGCCGTTTACCGAGCTGCGCATCCTCTCGAATGGCAGGGACGTCGTCGTCGAGCGCGGCGGCGCACGACTGGAGCCGATTTCCGGGCAGTTCGTGCTGAATTTCGACACCCGCGAATTGAACGACAAAGTCCGCGTCATGCCGGAGCGCAATGCGGAAGAATGGTTCGCGCTGGCGCTGCAGTACGAATCAGACCGTGAGTCCGGGAGGGATGCGATCGATGCGTACGAGCACGGGCTGGCCATCGATCCACGGCAGTTCGACGCGCTGATTAATTTGGGAATGCTTTTCTATGAGCAGGCGAACCTGGAGAAAGCGACAGAATGCTTCCAGCGCGCAGTGGAACTAGACCCAGACAGTGCCATCGCACAGTTCAACCTGGGCAACGTGCTCGAAGAAGCCGGGCAAGTCGAGACAGCGCGGCAACATCTGCGGCTGGCGGTGCGCCTCGATCCAGGATACGCTGATGCGCACTATAACCTCGCGTTTGCCTGCGACAAGCTCGGCGCCCACGCCGAAGCTCAGCAACACTGGCGCCGCTACGTCGAACTCGATCCGTCAAGTCCCTGGTGCAACTACGCCCACCAGCGCCTCGCCTCCTACAAGCTGTGATTGTTGTTCCCGGGGGTGTGTGGTCCGCATCGCACGCGTCAGTACCATTGGCCTGGATACGCCCTCAGCTCCAACCAGGTTCTGCTGTTGAATCAACTCTCTATGCGCCTCTCTAGACATCAATGGCTGGGAAGAGGTCGCTCAGTTAAGTTCCTTGCAAGAATGTAAAACGACGGAGATAATCCATAGCGATGATTAATCGAAGCTTTTTCGCGCCAAGTTTTTTCATCTGCGCAATGATGGGAGCATGCCTCATCCCAGGTTTTCCTTCGCTGGCCCAGCAACTGCAGCCGACTCCTGCTGATGCTTCTGCTCAACAGCAGCAACAGCCGCCTGCCGATACGTCTGCTCAACAACCATCCCAGCCGGAACAAAAGAGCAAAGAAAACAAAGGCCAAAAGAGCCAGGAACAACAAACCGGCACATCGAATGATCGGATTCTCTGGACTTTGCCAAACTTCCTGACAGTTGAGAATGCCTCTCACATCCCACCGCTCACGTCCTCTCAAAAATTCAAGCTGGTGGCCCGGAATTCGTTCGATCCCGCCGAGTACCCTTTCATCGGCTTTCTCGCCGGCATCGGCCAGGCTAGAAATAGTGATCCAGGCTACGGACAGGAAGCTGGGGGTTATGGGAAGCGCTATGCAGCCTCTTTTGCCGACAACACGATTGAGAACTTCACGACGGGCGCTATCTTCCCATCATTGCTGCGCCAAGATCCTCGCTACTACCGCTTGGGCACAGGAGGGTTCTGGCGACGCAGCGCCTATTGTGTAAGCCGGATCTTTGTCACGCGCACCGATTCCGGACAAAAGCAGTTCAATTACTCTGAGATCATCGGCAGCGCCGTTGCAGGCGGCATTTCTAACGCGTACCATCCGGCGGGAGACCGAACTGTCACGAACACCATCAGCGTCTGGTGGACGCAGGTAGGGTGGGATGTAGTGGCCACCGTGCTAAAAGAATTCTGGCCGGATATTCGACACAAGGTTCGCAACCACAAGCAGTAGCTGGCCGTTCCATCGAACCCCGACATCGTGCGGCCGAGCCCCAGATCACAGCGCTCTTCGTTGACCCTCGTTTGGTCGCTGCTTCGGACAGCCGCAATCAGTCTCCGGGTATTGCTGTCTTGCTATGTCAGATCATTACCTCAGGTAAGATGGGGGGCATGTTTGCCATTGCGCTCGTTTATTCTGGCCTGATCGTCGCCTTATTGGGCATTGCATCGCTCGTCAAACCACTGTCGATCCTGGGAATCCGCAGTCGCCTGCAAGCAACCTTCGTTCTGGGGCTCGGCTTGCTCATTGCCGGCGTCGGCTGGGCTTTCCCGGCAAATGAAGTGCGGGTCGCGGTGGGCCGCACGCAACTCGATCTGTACGCGCCCGTGTACCAGTTCAACGAGTTTCACTCGATCCGAGTCATGGCGTCCCGAGATCGAGTCTATCAGGCGATCAAGGACGTGACCCCGGACGAGATTCGATTATTCCGGACGCTGACCTGGCTTCGGCGCTTCGGCAGCCGCGGGCCCGAAAGCATTCTAGATGCCCCGGAACACTTGCCAATTCTGGAGGTCGCCACACGGACGTCGTTCCTGCTGCTGGCAGAAGAACGGGATCGCGAGATTGTCGTCGGCACTTTGGTGATGGCTCCGCGTGGCTGGCGGCCCAAGCGACGCCCCACGCCGGACGACTTCAAAGCGCTGCGCGAGCCTGGCTTCGCAATCGCGGCGATGAATTTCCTGGTTGAAGATGCCGGCTCCGGCGCCTGCATTGTAACCACCGAGACGCGGATCTATGCGACAGACGCATCGACGCGACGCAGATTTGCGAGGTACTGGCGCGTGATCTACCCGGGGAGCGCGCTGATACGGCGCATGTGGCTTCGAGCAGTGAAGCGCCGGGCGGAAGCCGCAGGCTCGTGAACACGGCTCGTCCGGAGCAACCCTCCCTGGTTCCATGCTTGCTTGCCTGGACTGACCAGAGAAGCAAATATGCAACCGGGAAGAGCCATCCAGCGTACTAATATGGTGAGCTTGGCGATGAGCGATTCCAACGGCTTGGCCATCCGCACCGAATCTATCTCGCGGCACTACGCAATGGGGACATCGCTGATCCGCGCCGTGGACGAGGTGACGCTCGAGGTGCGCGCCGGGGAGTTTGTGGCGCTGCTGGGGAGCTCCGGCTCCGGCAAGTCCACGCTGCTGAATCTGATCGCCGGCCTGGACCGGCCCACCTCAGGCGCGATCTACGCGCACGGCCGCGACCTCGCCCGGATGAATCCTCAGGAGCTGGCGCGGCACCGCAGCCGCACAGTCGGCATGGTCTTCCAGGCGTTCAACCTGCTGCCGCGGATGACGCTGGAGGAAAACGTCGAGCTGCCTTTGAGGCTGGCGGAGGCGGACCGCGGCGAGCGCGACGCGCGCGTGCGCGCCGCGCTCGAACGCGTGGGTCTGGGCGCACGGCTCAGCCATCGGCCGGGCGAGCTCTCCGGCGGCGAGCAGCAGCGGGCTGCGCTGGCGCGGGCGCTGGTAAACCGGCCGACAATCCTGCTGGCCGACGAGCCGACCGGCAATCTGGACAGCCGCACGGGCGAAGAGATTCTGAATCTGCTGCGCGAGTTCAATCAATCTTCGCAGGCGTCGCCGGGGATGACCGTGGTGATGGTGACGCACGAGCGCGCGCTCGCCGACCGCTACGCCCACCGCATCGTCTTCCTTGCCGACGGCAGGCTGGTGGAAAGAGAGGGGTCGGGATGAAGCTTGGAGACCTCGCCGAGCTGGCCGGGCGCAACCTGCGCGAGGCGCTGCTGCGGAACGCGCTCACCACGCTGGGCATTGCAGTAGGGGTGGCTTCGCTGGTGGCCATGCTCTCGCTCGGCGTCGGCCTGCAAGAGGTGGCCAGCAAGCGCCTGGTCCGGGCCGGCCAATTTGACAAGATCTTTGTGTTGTCCGGTCCGGGTTTCCGCGGGTTCGGCGACGGCCCGCGTCCACCGATGAAGACTGGCTCTGCAACTGGAGAAAGCCGTCCGCTCGATGAGAACGCGCGTCAGCGAATCGCGCGCCTGCCCGACGTGCTGGAGGTATATCCCACCGTGCAATTCACCGGGGATGTGCGTTACGCCGGCCGCACAACCTTCGTGCGCGTTTCGGGGGTGCCACCGTCCGACCGGACCAGCGAGAATTTCGAGAATATCCGGGGCGCATTCTTCTCCGGCCTCTCGGCCGAAGAAGTCATCCTGCCCGTCGAATTCGCCCGCCGGCTGAGCAACCCGGCCAACGAACAACCCGGCGCAATGCTTGGCCGGGTGCTCGTGTTGCGCTATCCCGAACGCCGCGCGCTGGCTTCGCCGAAGACCGGCCAGCGCAAGGCTCCGGAGGCGGCCCCGGAGGGTGCCGGGGCTGATCCCGATTTCGGCATAGGTTTCTCGGTCGCGTTGCGCGAGAAGCAACTGCGCGTCGTGGGCATCCTCGAACCTCTGCCACCCGCCGGCCCGAACGCTCCCGGCCGGATTATCATCCCTTTACAACTCGCCGAAAGCCTGAACGTAGTGAAGGCTGGAGACCTCTCAGATGTCACGCGCGCGCCGGGCGAAGTCTCCATGTATCAGAGCCTCACGGTGCGGGTCTCGAGCCCGCTGCAGGTGGCTCCCGCGGAAGATGCAATCAATCAGATGGGCTACACGACCATCTCGCCGATGGATAACGCCCGGAGCCTGCGCCGGTTTTTCGCCATCCTGGACATGTTCCTCGGCATCTTCGGCAGCCTGGCACTGGCCGTGGCATCCCTGGGGATCATCAACACTCTGGTCATGGCCATCCTCGAGCGCCGCCGGGAAATTGGAATCCTGAAAGCGCTCGGCGCAGGCGATCGCGACATTCGCCAGCTCTTTTTTGCCGAGGCCGGCGCCATGGGTCTATTGGGCGGGGTGCTGGGCGTGGCGCTGGGCTGGGCCATCGGGCGGGCGATCCACTTTGGCACAACTATTTATCTGCGGCGGCACGAAATGACCGGGGAAAACGTCTGGTCGGTGCCCTGGTGGCTCGTGGTGGGGGCAGTGGGTTTTGCCTTGCTGGTGAGCTTGGCCGCGGGTATCTACCCGGCGGCGCGCGCCGCACGCCTCAATCCTGTCGAAGCCCTGCGCTACGAATAAGTCCAAAAAAATAACCGGGACGCTCCGCTGAGGGGCCAGAGCGCCCCGGTCTTTCCTGCCCACCTCCGCAGGTTGTGGGCAAGAACCGTGCTACGCAGCGTGCTCGTCGCCGCGCAGGAACTCGTAACGTTCGATGGCCGCCACCACGCCTACTTTGCCTTCGGGATCCGAAATGGTCCGCTGGACGCGTCCGAGGCACCGCACTTTTACCGGGCCGGCCATGGTGATTTCGTGGGGCAGGGTCAAAAGGATCTCAACGGGTGAGCCGTGGGTAACTTCCTTCGGTAGGAAGAAGAATACGCCACGGGAGCTGACGTCTTTGGATTCGGTGCGGGCTTCGCCGATGGCGGAGCCGGTGGTCCACCGGACGGTCAGCGGCAATTTGATCTGGAATCGCTGGGTGTTACGGCGCTCTTTGCCGGGCAAGGACAAACCTCCTGAATGACTTTCCAAACGCATTGGATCACACCACGAGGATAAGCGCCTGAGGGGCGACGTCTCAATAGACCGAAGGGCTCAATCTGAAGGAAACCCGACTGGTACGAGTGTACTAGGCTATCTACGCGGCCGCGGGGCTGTGCAGCCGCGGTAGCAAGCCGATCTAGCTGGAGATTTTCAGGTATGCCTTGTTATGGAGGTACTGCATCCCTGCTCGTTTCACGCCGAGGTTGCTAGCCGGGGCGCGCTTGGCCGACGTGTGGGAGCTACGCCTGGTCGATGAGCCGGTGATGGATGGCATAGAGGGCCAGCTCGAGACGGTCGGAGACGCCGAGCTTGTCGAAGATATTGTGCAGGTGGTTTTTGACGGTCTGCTCGCTGATGAACAGCTTCTCGCCGATCTCCTTGTTGCGGTACCCCTGCGCGACCAGTTGTACGATTTCCTTCTCGCGGTCGCTGAGCAGCGGCTTCTCCCGCCGCGGTCCGCTGTCGGAGGATTTGGCGAACGCCTTCATCACCTCGGCGGTCATGCGGTTGTCGAGCCAGATTTCACCGGCGTGGACGCGGTAGATGCTCTTGACCAGCAGATCGGTGGCGGACTGCTTCAAGACGACGCCGCGTGCGCCCAGGCGCATGGCGCGGATGACGTCGCGATCATCCTCGGCCGCGGTCAGGACGATGACGCGAGTGGGCAGCGAGTCGAAGTTCACTTCTTCGAGCACGGCCAGACCGTCCTTGTCCGGCATGCGGAGGTCGAGCAGCAAGATATCAGGCTTCAGCTTGCCGAGCAGCTTGATGCACTCGTTTCCGTTGGAGGCCTCGCCGATGATGGTCACGTCGTCGTCGGCTTCCAGCAGCCGGCGCAGGCCGTCCCGGAAGATGGCATGGTCGTCAGCCACCAGGATGCGGATCGGTTGTTTGTTCTTGGCCATGTCAGCCGAGCGGCACCTCGACAGTCAGCCGCGCCCCATGGCCCGGATTGGATTCCACGGTCAAGACTCCCCCCACGGTGCGGGTGCGCTCTTTGATGGAAATCGGGCCTAGGCGCAAACGATCCAGTTCATCCCCCGTGAACCGGCCCGCAAAACTGAACCCCTCGCCGTTGTCGTCTATTACTAAGACGACCTGGCTGTCATTTTGCCATAGTTTTACCACGACGTGGGTGGCACGCGCATGTTTTTTTATGTTGTGGAGTGACTCCCGATAGATCTGGAATAGCTCGCGGCAGATCCGCTCGGGCACCTGGAGCTCTACTGGGTCGATCAGCAGGTCGAGGGCCATGCCAGCCTCGTTGCGGAAGCGCTCGGCGAAGCCCTGCATGAGGTCCAGCAGGTCGGCGCTTTGCACGCGCAAGGGACGCAGGTCGGTCACCATTCGGCGAAGCTCATCGGTCTCGTTGCGCACGGTTTGTTGCAAAGTGGCCAGGCCGCTGGCGGCCTGTTCCGGCGTTCCGGGGAGCTTGCGGCGGAGCACGTCGAGCTGGATCTCGACGCTCAGCAAGGTTTGCAGGATGCCGTCGTGAAGGTCGCGCGAGATGCGGCTGCGCTCGGCCTCGATGGCGCGGGCACGCAGGTGGCGCAGCAAGAACAGGTTTTCGAGCGGCGGCCCCAGGTGGCGGACGATGCGCTCGAGCCAGCGCAGCGCATGCGGCGAAAATCTTTGCCGGCCGTTGCCCAGCAGGACGCGTCCGGTCGGCTGCCCGCCGAACTCGATCGTGGCCGCCATCAGCGAGCGGAGGCCGAGCTCCCTGCGCGATGGGCCGGGCAGGCGCGGCATCGCTGCCATCCGCCGGCCGTCCCGGCGGTTCCAGCCGAACCCTTCACCGGCGCCTTCCAGATTATTCCAACAGAGACTCCCGTCAAGGACGTCGAGCAGATACCCATCCCCGCGCGTCAACGGCAAGCTCTCAGGGCTGATGCGCCCGGTGTCGCCCGCTCGCACCTTCCAGACGAAGATGCGCTCGAGGTCGGTGTCGCGGAACACCAGGACGGCCAGCTCGCAGGCAAACGCCCGCGCGAGTTCGTCCAGCACCAGCCGCAACGATTCCGCCACGCCTCGCTCCACCTGCAGCAGGCCTGTCAGTCGCGCCAGAAACTCGTGTTCGGCGGCATGGCGGCGGTTGCGCTCGCCAAGAAACGCCAAGCCCGCGCCCGCAGCGAAGGTTCCGGTCACCAGCGCCACCCAAGAGAACATCACCGGCCAATTCACCGGGCCGCGGATGGCGGTGCGCACCAACAGAGCGAGCGAGACGAATCCCGCCAGCACCACGGCGCGGCGCAATCCCCACTCGATCCCGGCGGCGAAGGCCACGAACAGGTAGAGAAACCAGAACGCTACCACCGACGGCGTGAGGACGAGAAAGGCCCCGAGGGCAGCAAGATCCACCTCGACCGGCACGCGCAGGTCGCTCACTCGGCGCACACTCTGGAGCAGTGCCAGCGCCAGAGCGATGCCGAGATACACGGCCACAAAAACAATGGCGCGATGGCCTTGCCCGGCGGGCTTCAGCTCCAGCAGATCCACCAGGGCGAGGACCATGAAGATGGGCCGGGCAAACGTGACTTGGCGCTCGAGGTGGCGACGCTCGGCAGCGTGGGGTTGCATGTCGGGGGAAGCTCTTCCGGTATCGAGTTTAACAAGCGGCGCAGTCGGCGCAAGCGGAGCGTTCCTGGCTGACACTCCCAGAGGGGTTCGCCTCCGAGGGGCGGATTCGACACCGCAAACTTGACAGCTGGGAGCATAATCTTCGGCAGGGACACGGCAAGGGGCGCCGTTTATCGTTGGCCTCACCGGCTGGGCGATGGCAACGCCGACGCGGTGAGCCTGACCCGGCCCCGGAGCCAAGCGAATTGAACCAGCGCTACACGCGGACCGAAGTTGCGCGCATGATGGGCGTCACCCGGCACCAGCTTGACTACTGGGGCAGGCTGCGCCTGATCGAGCCGCGAGCACGCTGGGGCGAACGCTTTTACAGCTTCGGTGACCTGGTGGCGCTGGAGACGATCAAGCAGCTGACCGCCCGGCGCATCCCGGCGCGCCGCCTGCGTCGGGTCGTCGTTGCCTTACAAGCGGAACTCGGCGATCGGTACGCGCCGCTTTCGCAGCTCCGCGTCGATACCAACGGCCGCCAAGTCGTCGTCCTCCCTCCGGTCGCCGATAGCCGGCCCATCGAGCCGCTCACCGGGCAATTCGTGCTGCAATTTGAGACCGGGATGGTCGCGGGCAAGGTGCGCACCCTGGCTCCACACACGGCCGAGGAGTGGTTTGAGATCGGGCTGGCCTGCGACGGCGCTCCGGAAACGCTCGAGGAGGCCGCCGAGGCCTATCGCCGTGCCGTGGACTTGGCTCCACAGTGGGCCGAAGCTCATATCAACCTCGGCACGACGCTCTATCAGCTCAAGCGCGTGGAGGAAGCGAAATGCATCTTTGCCTCTGCCGCGATGCTGGAGCCGAACAACCCGCTGATCCGGTTCAATCTGGGCTGCGTGCTCGAGCAACTGGGCGACAGCGACGCCGCCATCGAGCACCTCCGCCGCGCCGTGCAGCTCTCGCCGCACCTCGCCGACGCCCACCTCAACCTGGCACTGGCCTACGAACGACGCCGAGAAAAAGAGCTCGCTAGAAAACACCTTTCCCTCTATCTGCATTACGAGCCCCAGGGACCGTGGGCCGAATTTGCCCGCTCGCGGATGCGCCCGGGACCGCCACCGCGCCATTCCGCCAAGCTGACGCCCTTCCGCCGCAACGGCTTGACTTGATCTGCCTGCGGCACCCCGCGCCTTTTCCGATCTGCGCCGCCATGCTATGATTTCTATTCGGCGGTGAGCGTAGCTCAGTGGTGGAGCATCGGGCTGTGGACCCGAGGGTCGTGGGTTCGAATCCCATCGCTCACCCCAACCAACCTCTTGCATCTATTGGACCTTCCCAGTCACTGACATTTCAGCCAGGGCAAATTTGGGCGCATTTGGGCGCAGAATCTCGCCCAACTGCGCTGCGGTCCGTCGATCATCCTCACTCGCGACGTGCGTGTAGATGCCGAGGGTGATATTCGGATCGCTGTGGCCTAGCCTCTGCTGTCGCAACTTGACTGGCGTTCCGAGCCTGTCCATCAAACTGCTATTCGCGTGTCGGAAGGCATGAAGTCCGCAGTGCGGGATGCCGAGATCCTGCAGCAACGGAGTGAGTGTCTTCCGGGCTTTCTTGCCGTCCCACGGCGAACCATTCCGTGTGGCGAAAACCAGCCGCTGCTGATTCGGTCGCCACGCGAGTAACCTCGCCCGCAGATGCTCAAGCAGTTGCGACGAGAGGGCGAAGGAACGAACCGAAGTCTCGGTCTTCGGCTCTTGCAGCTTTCCCTGCCATGCGCTCTGCCGGACGTGCATAAGCTGCCGGTCGAAGTCGATGTCATCCCAAGTGAGCGCACAGAGCTCGCCGGCGCGGAGTCCAGTTTCAGCCGCGAGCCAGTAGAAGGTGTGGAAAGGCTCTTTCGCCGCGGCGAGGATCTTTTGAATCTCTTCGGCGCTCAGAAAGAACCTGTGCGCTCGGCGAGGCTTCGGGAGCACGACTCCATGAAGGGCATCGTGCGCCACATAGCCCCAGGCTTTTGCCGAGCTCCACATCATGCTGATCGTGGCCTTCAAATTCCGCACCGTCTTCGGGCTGATCTTCAGATAAGCAACGAAGCGCTGAATCAACTGCGCGTCGATGTCTTTCAGTAGGCAATCCCCGAAGAAGGGTACGAGATGCTTTCGCAGTTGGGAACGGATGGTGCTTTGGGTTGAGGGTTTGTGTTGCGGAAGGACTGTCGCTTCCCACATGAGCAGTGGATCAAGGAAGGCAAGCTGGCGGTGAATTGGACTCGTCTTTCTTGCCATCGGTTCCGGGGAAATGAAGTGCGTTTGTGGTTGAGCGTGATCGCCTACAACTTGGGGAACCTCTGGCGTCGGTTAGCGTTGCCCAAGAAGATCGGGAGCTGGTCATTGACGAGTTTGCAGCAGCGCTTGGTGAAGACCGGCGGACGGTTGGTGAAACATGCGCCGTATTACTGGTTGCTGCTGGCCGAAGGGCATCTCACGCGGCAGCGTTTTGGCAGCATGTTGCGAAGGGTGGCCGCGCTTCCGCTGCCGAACGGGTGACAAACCAGGAGAGACAGAGAATCGAGCCCTCAAAGTCATCCAGGGAGAACAAGTGTCGGCAGCAAGGCAAGTCAAAAGCGACAAACAGACTTGGCAAGTCAGCGGAACTGCCCAACGAGCCGCGCTTGCCATCCAACCACGGCCAGGGCGAGCTGAGCTTGACAAGAGAGGGCGGCTGGCGTAGCCTCCTGCGCAAAGACGGGGTTGAAATTGGAAATTCCGGCTAATTGGGGCTTCGTCCTCGAGAGGAGCGTGAACGCATGAACCGCCACCTGCGCACCTACCTGCTCGTCTTCGCGACGGCAATCGCGACGGCGATCGCTTTGACCGGAATCGGCCGCGCCGCCGACAGCTCCGCGCAGTTTGAGCTGCTTGAGGCCACTATCGCTGACATCCAGGCTGCATACCGGGCCGGCATCCTCAGTCCCCAAGATCTGGTGAGCATGTACCTCGCGCGCATCGCCGCGTTGGATCGGTCGGACCTGCCGCAGCCGCTCAATGGCGGCGTGGGCAATCAGCCGCTCAACAGCTTCATGCACGTGAACGAGAACGCCCTCGCCGACGCCGGCCGCCTGGATCCTGACGATCGAATGGACGACGACGACGGCGGACGCCCGCTCTTCGGCATCCCCGTGATCCTCAAGGACAACATCGCGACCAAGGACATGCCGACCACCGCCGGCTCCGTCGCCCTCGGCGGCTCGATGCCGAAGAAGGATGCCTTCATCGCCCGCAAGCTGCGGCATGCGGGGGCGATCATCCTTGGCAAGGGCACGCTGACGGAGTTCGCCAATTTCATCGCGCTCGGCATGCCCACCGGGTTCAGCTCGCAGCTTCGCTTCCGGCTCTTCCAGGTTCCAGGCGCCGACCTGGCGAAGGTGGGCTACGGCTTCAACCCGTACGACCCCCGCATCGATCCGAGGACGACGACCCCGTTCAACGACGGCCGGCCGGTGCTCGCGACCGGCGGCTCCAGCTCTGGGCCGGGAATTGCGGTGAGCGCGAACCTCGCCACTGTCGGTGTGGGGACCGAGACGTCCGGGTCGATCCTGAGTCCTTCCGGCCAGAACATGGATGTCGGCATCAAACCGACGCTTGGGCTGGTCAGCCGTAACGGGATCGTGCCCATCACTGCGGACCAGGACACCGCCGGACCGATCGCGCGCACCGTGACCGACGCGGCCAAGCTGCTCGGCGTGCTCGCGGGATTCGACGAAAAGGATCCGGCAACGCGCGCGTGCCTGACTGAAGGGAACTGCTTCCGCGACTACACGCAATTCCTGGACGCGAACGCGCTCCAGGGGGCGCACATCGCCGTGCCCATGCATCCGTACTGGATCGAATTCGGCCTGGGTGCGGCGCGAACCAAGCTGATGAACGACGCGATCGCCGTCATGCAATCGCTCGGTGCGACGGTGGAGACCTTCGAGATCCCCTCGCAGAACGTGCTCAACAACTACGGGACTTGCGTCACCGCGGCAGACGTCGCCGCCCGCAGGGCGACTCCCGTGGGGACTATTCCGCCCTGCTCGACCGTGCTGCTCTTCGGCTTCAAACGTGATCTTAACGCGTACCTGGCGAACAAGGACTTCGGGCCCGGCACCAGTGCGTCGAGCGCGACGATCCCGTTGCAGACGGTGAAGACGCTCGCCGACGTGGTCTCCTTCAACAGCCTACACCCGGAAGTGGCCCTCAAGTACGGCCAGGCCATCGCGGAGGCCGCCGATATGCTCGACACCGGTCCCGGGCAGGACCTCGACGACTACCTTGCGGATCGCGCGCTGGACCTGAAGCTCACAAGGACGTGCGGCCTCGGCGTGCTCTACACCGGGGAGGTTCCGGCGGAGTGCGCCGACGTCGTCGCCATTCCGGTAGGCCCCACGGGCAAGAAGTTCGACGCCGCACTCTTCCCAGCGAACTTCGGCGCCAACGCGCCAGCGCGCGCGGGGTTCCCTAGCGTGATCGTGCCGGCCGGCTTCTTCCCCAATCCGGCGGCCGTTCCAGCGAGCTTCGGCGCGCTGCCCTCGCCCTTTGGTGCGACCTTTTCCGGGCCCGCATTCAGCGAGCCGAAGCTGATCGGCTTCGCCTACGCGTTCGAGCAGGCCACCCATCACCGGGTGCCGCCGCAGTGAGCGGCTTCCGCAACTGCAGCGTGCGCGCCACCCTGACCGGCAAGGTGGCGCGCGCGGCGTTCGGCGTCGCGTTCGACACTGGTACGAGGCGGTCCCGCGCCGCGTGGTCACCTCCGGGGATAAGAACTAGACTGCTTCGCGATGCTCAAATACATCTTACTTCACGTTCTGGCTTGGGCCGGCTTTCACGTGGCTTGGCTTCTTTTGAGAAGCTTTATATTCGCTGCGGTTGATTGTTGGTTTCAGGCCTCGGTTCCCGTCGAAGCCTTGGTTAAGAAATCAATGCTCATGCTGGCCACCGCTGCGGTCCTTGCCATAGGCATAATCATCTTCTGGCGCTTTCTAAGACAAAGCAGGGCACCACGCTTAGCACAGGCCTAGTTGACCGGTTCCGCTGGCTGTAGCGGCTCTGCAACCGCGGCCTGCTGTTGTTTTCTCAATTCCTGCTTGCACGGTCAAATTGGGGCGGCGCCCAACGGCATCGAGCTGCATTAGGTATTGAGGATCGAACTCGAATCTGGCTCTGGCTTGCCTTCCGTTTCTTCTCCGCAGGCCAGCGTTGAAAACGAAAAAGAGGGCTCAAAGCCCCTCTCATTCCTTGGCTGGCTGTGTTTGAGACCGATCGACGACATAATCGCCGTCTCACCCTGGGATCTTCAGCTTTTCGACTCCGACGCCCGCAATCTCGCGGATGACGTCCTCGAGCGTGTGGCACTCCTGCGCGCCACCTTCGCATACGGCTTCTATGTCATCTTCGACTGAATTCTTGTGTTCCGAAGGATTTCCTTTGATACGAACCCATGGTGCCTAGCGCTCAGACACCGTTAGGGAGATGTGGATTTCGCTAAACGTATTTGTCTAAGTTGCTGGCGCAACGGCCTTGTTCGTTTCTGGCATGCTCATTCTCCGGAAAGCGCGTTGGTCAACCAACTGGATCGCTTCCGAGTACCCCGTCATCCGCCCGCAATTGGCAGCAAGCTCCAAGTGGAGCTTCCAACTTCCCACAACGGGACTTCTGGCCCGCTCTGGATCTCGCTGGAGGCTGACCCTTTGCGGCGGCCCAGAAGGAACATGGTTCAATCAACGTGCAGGAGGGCAAAACGGTTGTAGAATCTTTGCCATTTTCGAAATCAAAAACGAAATCTCGGGTAGAATCGTCCTCGCGCGCCGAGTTTCGCTAGCTCGTCACGGACGCTTCGCGCCTCTTAGAAGTTCGCCCGACTGGAGCCTGACTATGCCTTCCACTGAAAAACTCGACACCCACCGCAAAGCGCTCACCCTGAATCTCGATACATCCACCTTCGGTTCTTTCGCCGAAATCGGCGCCGGGCAGGAAGTCGCGCGCTGGTTCCTTGTCGTCGGCGGCGCCTCCGGCACCGTCGCCAAAACCATCTCCGCCTACGATAAGGAGGTGAGCGACGATCTCTACGGTTCCGGTTCGCGCTATGTTTCCAAGCAACGCCTTGAAGCCATGCTGGACAACGAGTGGGCGCAGTTACTCGCGCAACTAAACAAGAGTCGCGGCTCGCAGACTCGCTTCTTTTCTTTTGTCGATACCGTCTCCGCGCGCAACTACGCCGGAACCAACGATCCCCATGGCTGGATCGGTCTCCGGTTCCAGTTGCAGCCGGGCGGTGCACCCAACGACGTTCTGCTGCACGTCAATATGCGCGATCCTTCCAATGTCTTGCAGCAGGAAGCCATCGGTATTCTGGGCGTCAATCTCATCTATGCCGCATTCTATGAATTACAATCGAGAGACTCCTTTCTCGAAGGCTTGGCGCAAGACGTCGTCAGGGAGCGCATCGAAATCGACTTCGTGGATTTTCGCGGCCCCGCCTTTACCGGCTGGGATCGCCACACGCTCTTGGCCCACCTCGTGCGCACGGGACTGGCCGAGGCGGTGTTCTTTTCCTCCACCGGCGCCGCTGTTCCCCCTAGCGAAGTCCTGTACAAGAAAGCTGTTGTGCTTGCGCCGGGATACTTCGGCCACGTGGATCCCGTTCATGCGCAGATTCATGCTCAAATGCTGGCCGCAGCCATTCAGGAGCTTCGCAAGGAATTGGGGGCGACCACGCCCGCACCGATTGGCATCTTCTGCCTCACGGCGGCCCCGCTCAAGCCCGAAGAGCCGGCCCCAAAAATCCCCGACCTGCTGGGTCGTATTGATGCGCTTCTCGCGCGTGGCGGCGACGTGCTCCTGTTCCGTGAACGAGAGCTGTACACCATGACGGCTCTCGTAAATCGCTCGACTAGCGCACCCCTGCGCTTCGTCGCAGGTCTTTCGCTTGTGATCCGAGCGTTTGAAGATCCCTACGGCAGCCTGGAAGGCAGACTACTGGAAGCCCTCTCGCGTCTCTTCGTGCAGAACGTCCGTGTCTACGTCTATCCAATGGCCGCCGCGGATTTGCAGGAATGGATCAAGAGTTCTTCGGCCTCCCGTTGGGAATGGAGTGAGACGAATGGATGGGTTTCTGCCACCCAGCTGCGTCGCGCGCCGCCTCTGGGACACCTGTTCGCCTATCTTCTCGCCAGCAACTTTCTTGTCCCTATGCGAGTGCCCGCGGCCCTAAGCGCCGACGCTTGACCGCCACCCGTGAAAGACCCGCTCTTGGCAGATTGCACACGCTGCCGGAGGGATGGCGTGCGAATCACCCGACCTTTCTAGGTCTCAAACAGCGGTGTGATGCTCACATTTGTCTCAAAAGGGGGTTCGCTCTCCAGAATTTGTGTTGAATCGCGTTATTACCGAGCTGTGTTAATTCTGAGTGTCAGCTAGTGGAACTGGAGCGGGTCACTAAGATGTTCTGCAGGACGGCGCGCTGTTAGGAGCTTCGAACAGTGGCTTGTCGCCTCTCTGGGGAGTATCTTAAGGCAGATATTGGGGTAGTGAGATCGAAGACCAAAGCAAGAAGCATGATTGCCCCGAGATTGCAACGGACACACACAGACATAGAGGAACGCAACCGCGCGGATTACCTTTTGCTGGCGGAAAAGCGAAAGTAGCCAGGACGGATTGTAATCCGCGCTGTCCACTTGCGCTCCTCCTTGAATGGGGAAAGGACTGTCTCCATGATCCGCCCACTGCTGTTTCTTCTTCTCCTTTTTGGAACTGGTTTCTCGACTTTCGCGCAGGATGCAATTCGCGTGCTGACGCTCGAAGACGCCGTGAGTCTAGCGCAGGCAAACAATCGCTTGGTCAAGAACGCGCAGTTATCTGTGTCAATGAGCGACGATCAGATCGCCGAAGCGCGAACGTATCGGTTTCCTTCGCTGAATCTCTATGCGCTCGGCTCTCAACTTTTAACGCCCGTAAATTTCACATTTCAGCGGGCGGCGTTCGGCTCTTTTCCCGGCATCGGACCGGTACCAGCGACGGACACCCGGATTCACACACCGCTGCGGCCGACTTTCTATGGGCTGACGCAGTTTTCTCAGCCGCTTTCCCAGCAGTACAAAATTGGATTGAACATTAAGCAAGCCAAGTTGGCCAAACTAGTAGACGAACAAAAGCTACGTGCGCAGAAGCAGTCAGTAACCAGCCAGGTGAAACAGACGTACTATGCCCTTCTGCGGACGCAAAGCGCACTTGCTTCCAGCGAAGAAAACCTCAAGTTCGATCGGGAACTGGATCGCACGACCGAACAGTACGTGGCTGAGAAGACTGCCCTCAAGTCAGACAGCATGGACGCAAAGGCGAGAATCGCACAGGAGGAATACAACAACCTGATGCTGCGCGACTCGCTCGCGAGTCAGAAAGAGCAGTTGAATGATTTCCTGGGACGCGATATTCGAACCGACTTTGCAGTCGCCGAAGTGTCCGAGGCC